>Ga0080013_1004299_pt1 | contig 14124 bp, 14 predicted proteins | sample ETNvirenome_6_85_FD_69236 | JGI IMG/M metagenome (GOLD analysis project Ga0080013, IMG submission 69236) | Marine viral communities from the Pacific Ocean - ETNP_6_85 (SPADES assembly) (version 2) | ecosystem: Environmental > Aquatic > Marine > Oceanic | place: Pacific Ocean | collected 2013-06-19
CTAGATTCCCTAAAGAAAGAATATTACAGATTAAGGATGAATTTTCCTCAGTAGGAAACCTTAATGGATTCTATCAGGAGTATATGAATATAGCACAATCTCCTGATGATGCTCCCTTTAAACCTGAATATATCCAAATACATCACTATGACTTTGAAATCAGAGATGGACAGTCTCTCCTTGTTAAAGAGAAACCTGACGAAGAAGAAGATGAGTTAGTTCCAGTAGCAGTATACTCTGGAGTTGACCCAGCATCTTCATTATCTATAAAAGCTGACTTCTTTGTTATTGCAACATTAGGAATAGATAAAAAAGGTAATGTATATATGATTAATCTTGTTAGAACAAAGATTGACCCTGCTGAACAGCCGGATGCTATTATTAAGCAATATAAGAAATATAGACCTAAAAGAATGAAGATAGAAACTGTTGCTTATCAGGAAGCACTTAGGAGTGCTGTTAGGAAACAGATGCAAGAACAAAACTTATATATACCGGGACTGGAGAAGGGCGTTAAACCCAGAAATAGAAAATCAGAGCGATTACTTTCACTGGTCCCGTTACTTGCAAAAAAGCAATTTTTCTTTAGACCTCAGGATATAGAGGCTCAAGCTGAGTTCTTATCTTATCCAAGAGGAAAACATGATGATGTTATGGATGCTGTATGGACTGCATTAGATGGTGCAAGACCTACTAGAAGAGAGCATTTTACTGCAATAGACAAGGCAGAACAGCTTGGAAGAAAAGTACTTGACTGGATGACAATGTAATAACTAATTTCATGGTGGATAACTTATGGCTGAGAAAAGTACATCTAAACAAATTCATGTAGAGGAAACTCAAGACCTCTTTACCGATTACTCCAATAATAGAGAGAAATGGGCTGTTCAAGCTCAAGAAGACCGAGAGTTCAGATTAGGACAGCAATGGACTAAAGAACAAGCTCAAACTCTTAGAGAGCGTGGTCAGGCTCCAATTGTAGTAAATAGACTTCATCCAGCAGTAGAAATGGCAAAAGCCCTACTAACTGCTAATAGACCTCAGTTCAGAGTTTCACCCCGTGAAGATAGTGATAATCAAGTAGCTCAGTTATTAAATGGATTACTTGCTTATATGTGGGATATATCAGATGGTGTAACAGCACTTAGAAGTGTAGTAGATGATTACTATGTTTGTGGAATGGGTGCTATGTTAGTATATCAAGACCCTATGAGAGACAATGGTAAGGGTGAAGTTGTTATTAAAGATATAGACCCATTAGATATTTATATAGACCCTAACTCAAGAGATAGATTTGGTGACGATGCTGAGAACATTATTATATCAAGGATGTTCACAAAGAAGCAGGCTGCTAAACTTTATCCTATGTATGAGTCTAAGGTTAAAAATGCTACATCAGATAGAAGTTCTGATAGACCTTCAACAGGTAGAGAACATGATGGAAAGGCAATATTCCCTGAAGATATAGAAACATTAACTGATTCTGCATTAGGTAAATCTGATGAATATGTAAGGGGTTATGAGAGATACTACAAAGAAATGGTATCAAGATATAGAATACACGAATCATTTACTGGTAGAGAAGCAGTAATGGATGATGAAGAATTTCAAGCTTATACTGAACAACCAGCATGGTATATTGAGAATAGACCTTTTATTAGGCAAGATTTAGCACAGCAGACTATGGAACAATTGATGCAGGCTCATGCACAAATGTTAGAACAAGCTAAGCAACAGGGACTTCCACCTGATAATCTACCTCCAGAACCAAAGATAGAACAGGTTACTGTAGGAGAGATGATAAAGGATGAATTAATTAAAGTTGTACAAATAGATGTATGTAGAGTATGTCAAATAGTAGTAATGGGGGACCAACTACTTTATAAGAGGGTACTACCAACAGATAAGTATCCAATAATACCATTCATGAATATTCATACTAGAACACCATATCCTATGTCTGATGTTAGAATGTGTAAGGATATGCAAGAGTATATCAATAAGACTAGGTCTTTGATAATTGCTCACGCTACAACAAGTACGAATGTAAAGATTTTAGTTCCAGCAGGTTCAGTAGATATGAGAGAGTTTGAATCTAAATGGTCACAACCGGGAGTTGCTATTGAAGTCGATTTCGACCAAGGAGCACCCCAACCAGTTCAACCTCTTCCATTACCAAATGAGTTATATCAAAATGAACAGACTGCGAAATCAGATATTGACCATCAACTTGGTCTATATGAGTTAATGATGGGGAATTCTCAAGCCGCCCCTCATACTTATAAGGCTACTGTATCTATCGATGACTTCGGTCAAAGAAAGATAAAATCAAAGTTAATGGACATTGAAGCTGGTCTGAGTCGGGTTTGTGCTGTTGCAATCCCACTTATGCAACAATTGTACCAAGAAGAAAAAGTTATCCGTCTGGTGCAACCCAACAATACGACCAGCGAATATTTAATAAATAAGAATTATTATGACGATTTTACTGATTCCATACGAAAGTTTAATGACATTGGAATAGGTAACTATGATGCAGTAATTGTTACTGGCTCAACATTACCAACTAATCGTTATGCTCAACTCGAACTCTATATGGATGCTTATCGTAATGGATTGATAGACAAAGAAGAAGTTCTGAAGAAAACAGAAATCTTCGATGTTGAAGGCGTTCTTGAAAGAACTGACACAATTGAACAACTACAGTCTCAATTGCAAGGTGCTGAAGAACAAATCAAGAAGTTACAAGGTGATATGCAATCTAGGGATAGAGAGAATGTTAATCTTAAACAACGAGTTGAGGTTGAAAAATTTAAGGCTGACCTCGATAAGGTTTCGAACCGTGCTTCTGCCGCCGGAACCATATATGAGAAACGCCTTGATGACGCTACTAGTGAAATAGCATCTGAAATCAAAAGAGCGAAGAAGGATGCTGGCACAAAAAAGGATACCCCTAAACGCTAGTTAGGGCTCCATATTGAGGAAACATTGATATGTCTCAAGAAAATCAACAAGGTCAAGTAACCGACTTGGAGGATTCTCTGTTCACAGAGGAAGTAGTTGATGAAGTATTCGCACCTGCTGGTGGGAACATACCAGAACAAGCACCTACTCCGGTAGCTGAAGGTTCTGCCGTACCCAATGGAGAAGTGCGTTTTGCAGATTCAACAAATAACGAAGAGGTTCGTTATCAATATTGGCAGTCTGAAGCAGACAAAGCCAAAAATGAGAATGAGCAATTAAAGAAAACTGTAGAGATTCTACAGGATACTATTAAACGCCCAGACTCGATTGAAGCTCAGCCTCAAGAAATTGAGGACCCTGAGCCCGAGCCGTTTCGTGACTCACCAGAGAAACCAACAAGACCCATGAACTTCAACAGAGCTGAAGCCTATGATGACCCATCTAGCCCATCTGCACAATATCTGGACCAAATGGACCAGTATCGTGATGATATGGATGAATGGAATAGTGATAGGGTTTCATATGAATCTGAATTACTAAGACAGGAAAGGGAATCCATACAGGAAAACCAACGAAGACAACAAGAAGCATATGAAGCTGAACAGCGTAACGCCGAACAGGTGAACCAAATTTCTTCACAATTAAAGCAGAATTACGGTGCAAATGATGCCGAAATCTCTGATTTTGTTGAAAAAATGAGTTCCCCCGAATCGTTAAATGTTGATAACTTATGGCGTTTGTATCAAATGGACAAAGGACAGGTACCTGCACAACAACCAGCACAGCCCTCTCCAGCGTTCAATCAAGTCCAGAGAGCACAATCAATTCCTTCGCCTATGGGCGTTCAAAGTGCAGCAAACACTGCACAGACGACCAAAAGTCCGGAGGACATCATAATGGATGATTTGATTGGTGACTATAAAAGTAAAAATCCTTGGAATGACTAAGGGTAACTTAAACATAATAGACTAGGAGTCTAAAATGGCAGACCAGTATAGTATCAACGCCGGAGGTTCAATGCAATCTTCTTCTATCAATGATAGCAGACGGATGTATAACTTTGGCGAACGAGTTGCTGAATTGGCACCAGCCCAATCTCCATTTTTTGTCTATCTCTCAAAAGTTGCTAAGAAATCCACTGATGACCCTGTATTCAAATTTTTGGAACAGCGTCATCAATGGCAACGCCGTAACTTTGAGATAAAAACAACCAACGAAGTAGCCGCCGCTTATTCAAGTGGAGCTTTTGCCTATGCGTCAAACGACAAGGTATTAGTTGATTGTCTTTATGACAAATATGGAAGGGCTGTTTCAACAGCAGTTCAACCACTGTTCTTATTAAAAGACCAGTTAGTACAACTTGAATGTAAGTATGCGTCAGATGGTAGTACATATGCCGCAGATGTGCATCACGCAACATTCAAGATAACAGCAGACCCAGATTTAGCTGGGGATGCCGCAGCTTCAGGACTAGTCCTTGCTTTTATCTCACTTTCAAAGCCGGGCGTAGGTGCAATAACACCTGCAAACGCTTCGAAACTTAAGGTTGAAGCAGATGGAAAAGGTCAGGTAATCGGAAGTGCTTTCGCAGAAGGTGGAACCGACCCAGAAGGCTGGAAAGATGAGATGTATGACCGTGAAGGGTATGTGCAGATTTTTAAAACTGCTATACCTATGTTCTCAGGTACCGCAATGGCTACACGCTATCGTGGCAAGGCTGATGAGTACAAGCGAGTTTGGCAGGAAAAGTTAATGGAACATAAGATGGATATCGAGCATGCAATGCTTTTTGGTATCGGTTCTGATGATTCTACATCAACTGGTCCTGTAAGACGCACTTGGGGAATCTTGCCTTACACCGAAAGACATGGAAAGATTAAATCTTTCACATACGCTAGTTCAACTTATGATAACTTCTTAACAGCAATGGAAGATATTTTCGCACCAGAATCTGGTAATAGTGGAAATAAGCTTGTTCTTGCTTCAAGAAAAGTTATCACTTGGTTGAATAAGCTCGGTGCCGACTCATTCTTGGGTAACACAGTTGCACTAGGACATACAGCGACTACCTCTGGTGGTTCTAATGCCTACGCACTTGATATTCAGAATGTTAAGGGTGCATTTGGACACAATGTATCTACAGTTAATACCATTTATGGTAATCTTCACTTTGTTGCAGAGCCTCTATTTAGAGGAATGTACGAAGATTATGCAGTGATGATTGATATGAAGAATGTCAACTATCGCCCTCTTGCAGGTAATGGTGTTAATCGTGATACGCACATTATAACCAATGTCCAGAATAACAATGTGGATGGAAGAAAAGATATCGTAATGACCGAAGCCGGTCTTGAGATTCAACTTCCTGAGACTCACGCTATTCTGAAGTGGTCATAATATCGTACCATTCTTAGTGGGCTCTTCGGAGCCCACTGAGTCAACACGGAGGCTGTAATGGCTAAAGATAAAAAAGTAAAGAAAGTAGTAGACAAGCCTAAGCCTAAGAAGGTAGAACCTTCTCAGCCTACGAGAGGCGTCTATGATAAGAGGGGGAAATAGTGGCTAAAGGTATGGTATTCTCTAATACTGTTGGTGGTGAGTTCCAATCTGGAAAAGAAGAAACCAATAATAATAGTAGAAGAACTGTAGTTAAACCCATTAAACCAAAATCAAAGAAAAGAGGTTAAACATGCTAAGTAGATTAGGTGCTATGATTAACCCATTCGATGAAGAATCAAAACAAAGGCGTGCTGCTAGAAAAGAAAGACGAGCAGACGAACAAGCGAGAACTGAAGAATTTGGTTTTCCTTGGGCTAAAACGCCTATTGAACAAGCAGATATGTCTCAACAGGCAGCAGAAAATGCTGCACCCCAAACTGGACCTCCTACTGCCGATGCTGGTGCTAAAGCAGATATTGCTAGAACAGTAGCAGAAGGTGTATTAAGAGAAGGTTCACAAGGTGGGGCTATGGATGTTGGTGCAATGAGAGAAGGTTTCGACCCTTCCAACGCAGAGAGCGTAAGACAAATGCAAAGAATGTTAAACCAAGCTGGTTTTACAGGTGCAGATGGAAACCCTCTTGCTGAGGATGGAAAGTTTGGACCTCAATCTCTTGCTGCTTTAAGAAAAATGCAGGGTGGACATAGACAGGACAATGCTTCTGTATCTGAACTTTCTGCAGGTGATTCAAGCTATGGCAATGTCAATGATAGAGGTAAAGAACATCTCTATAGTGATGAAGGTCGTGGTAAATCAACGAGTGGTGAAACACAAATGGTTGGTAACTATGCCGGTACAGGTGGGATAAGTCATACTCCCCCTGAATTCAGTATGAATACAAAGCAACGACAAGACGCTGTTGGTAATGTCAGAGGTGGTGCTAAAGGTATAGACGACTATATCGAAGGTGCTGCTCCTTGGCTTGCTGAATCCTCACCTTATAGAGGTGCTAAGGAAGGTGTTAAGAAGTTCTTTAACTGGGCAGGCGATGCCGACTATTAAGAAGAATAGGTAGAGGAATGGCTATCAATCCAAATGAATCGTTACTCCGTTCAGGTGGCGATAGTAGAATGGGTTCCTATGGTGGTTCCTCTTCCTTTTTTGACCAGTTCAACAAGGAAGATGAGTTCGGTAACCGAACTAATGTCTTATCTGAGGCTATCAGAGATAAATGGTGGACTCCTGATGAAGTAGCAGAAGATGGAACAGTTACTAAGTCAGGGCATTGGGGTAAATACGAAGGTGCAGATATACTAAAAGGTAAGAGTGTTGGTGATGCTCTTGGTAACCCATTTAGGAAGGGTGCTGAAAGAATTACACAATATCTTAATGAAAAGAAGTATGATAAAAAGATAGGAAATGTAGATAATCCTGTTATACAAGAAGCAATAGAAGTTGCTCAAGAATCAGATACAGGGGACTATACTAAACAACAACCAGATAAAGTTAGTCAACCTGACTGGGCTGATAAGGATATAAAATTTATGAGAACATTCCACGATTCTTATGGAATGTCAGATGATAAGGGTGGTTTCCAAGGAATGCTAGAGGGTCAAGGTGGAAATATAAAGAATATGGGAGCTCTAATGAGCACTATGAAAAACATGGGTTACGATGTAGGAGATATTTCTTCTGATATAGCAAAGCATGGATGGGGTGCATATGGTGATAAAAGTCACTCGGCTTATAAAGATATTATGAGTAAATTACCCCAAGATAAATCAAAGATGGGTTGGTGGGATAGAATGAAACATAATGTATCTAACTCACCTAAGAATCCAGATGGAAGTCCAAAGGTAGTAGCAGGTGTTGCACCAAATCCTTTGGTTAATCCACTTCAAGGTCTTGGAGATGCTTGGGGTGGTGTACAGAATCTTTGGTCAATGATATCTGGTGATAAGAAGAAGGGAGAATAATGGCTTCATTTACTAATCAAATAGGTTACCTTACTGGAGATAAAAACAAGAATCAAGCTAGTGTGATTGTTGAAGCTCTAAAGAATGGTGTTAAAGAAACTATTGTAAAGGTATCCCAAATCAATCCTAATATGCTACATAGTATGAGTAGTACTGTTGCAGTAACAGCGAATGATGATAACGATAATAAGATAGAAGAAAATAACTTAGTTTTACATGTCAATAGGTATGACAGCACTAATAGTCTAAGAAGAGATTGTATGCCTATAGATAAAAAGAATATCTTAAAGGCTGTCGATACTGGCAGTATTTACTATGCCCCAAAGACTTCTCCTGTATACTCTATAGATAATGGTCGAATCTTGATATATCCAGAACCTACAGCTACTGAGAATTCAGAAGTAACAAAGGTAGTTGCTGGGACCATAAATGATAGTAATGGAACTATATCAGAAATGCCAGAGAATTTATATATACAAGTAGTAAGATTTGCAGCAAGAGAATGTTTACTTGAAAGATTAGGTGATTTCACAACGAAACTCCCAACAGATTTAGATGCTGATACAACTATGTTTGATATGATAGCAGACTTTGATGATTCTATCGGAGTAACTACTACTTTACCTAGTATACACGCAGATTATCAAGATGCTGTAGATAAAGCACAGCATTTAATAGATGATGTAAGTCAAATAGGTGGAGATGTGAATGTAGATGGTAGTGGTACTGATATCTATTCAGCACAGAAATGGTTAGTAGATGAAGACCCTGAGATGTTAGGTGGAACTCTTTCTACTGCAGCTCAAGAGCTACAGAGAGCATCAGCAGTACTAGCAGGTCATAGTGCTGAAATAAATAAATATCAAGCAGAGATATCAAAAGAAAGTCAAGAGGCTGGTCAAGCTCTTCAAGAATATCAAGCGAACTTGCAAAAAAAGATTCAGCTTTTTAGTACAATTATTAGTAAAATCACTACTGATTATCAGTGGTTACAAGGTCAGATTGCGATGATAACCCAGCAACTAGAACAGGGATGGTCTATGATTGCTGTACCTGATTTCGACTCTCAAGCAAAATTACTTGGGGGAGGCATAGCAAAGTGAAGTTAAAAGAAATAGTAGAATTAGTTCAACAACACCATCCTAACTTAGGTGCTCAAGAGATTGTTAAAATGGTAAACAGAGCACAGGATGAATATTGTTCAAGAACTAGGTTGTTAGAAGATGCAGTTCAATTTACACTAGTTCAAGACCAAAGGGGTTATAGTCTAAGTGTATCAGGAAATGATGACCAGATAATGGAAATAAAGAATGTTGACCTAGATGGTAAACAAATAAAAAGATTTTTAGGAAGACCTTATAAGAGGGATTTAACATAATGGCTACAGTAAAACAATGGGTATGGTGGACTGAGCGTGGTGCTATATGGATAGGTTATTATGATGAAACTAAAGTAGATGATGAGCAGTTTACTTCTCCAGATGACACAATAGCTGGACAGAAGATTACTGTATTCTACTATAAAAAGTCAGACCATTTTGACCTACCTTCTGCTAGTGATGCTTGGGAAGCACAATCACCAGAAGTTCCAGAGCAATTCCATGATGCACTAGTTAATAAGGCTATTGCAATAGGATATGAGAAGAGTCCTGAAGGTTTACAAATGGCACAGTATTTTAATAACAAATTCGAAGATGATGTTAAAAATGGGAGGAAGTATGCTTATAGAGCAAGAACAGGAACATTTAAAGAAATAGGACAAAACGACTTTTAATGATTAATATTTGGGACCATAATAGTAGTTTTAACTTGATAAATATTGCATTTGATAAGGTATCAGCAGATGCTTTCTTTGACCAAGCATTATTTAATACAATTGCAGGAGTTGCAAGCACAAGTTTTACAAGTGTTGGTACACCTACAAGTACAAGTTATAGTTCTGTTTCATCACCAACAGCAACTACATGGAGTAACGCATAATGGCAGGAAGTTTAAGTCATCCTAATTTAATTAAGGATGTATACAAACAATTAGTTTTCTATAAAGATTCCGATGGAAAGTATTATAGAGACAATGGTTCTAGTGATGTAGAACTAGTTATAGGAGGTGGGCATACTGGGATAAATAATGATTTAGCTTGGTTAAGGTTCACTACAACAAGCACAGTTAGTTCAGGAAAGCTTTTTGAAATCAATAATAATAGTGCATCAATATTCTCATTAGATACTAATGGGACATTGCAGTTAAAACCACAATCGTCTGCTCCAGCAAGTCCTGTTGCAGGTCAGATATATTTTGACTCTAGCGATAATAGTTTAAATGTAGGAATATAATTATGGGAATTGTAAATTTAAGTGAGAGGTCTGTATCACAAAAAAGTGAAAAAAAGCAAGACAGTGCTCTTACTATAAAGGAGGTAGGGTATCTACTACAACTGGTAGAAACTAGTAAACACGATGGTCAGGCATTAGAGTTAGCACTCATCACTAAGATGAAATTGCAAGCGAAACTTGACATCCTAACTAAACATATGGAGTAAAACATGGCTAGTTGGAAAAAACTAATAGTGTCCGGTGGAAATGCCGGAACTCCCTCTGCCTTAGTAGGTACAAACATTTCAGGAACAGCCACAAACTTAACTGCTGGTGCTGTGACCAATGGTGTTTATACTACTGGAGCACAAACTATTGCAGGTGTTAAAACCTTCAGTAGCACGATAGCAGGGAGCATAAATGGTAACGCTGCAACGGCAACAACAGCAACAACAGCAACTACGGCAACGAATGTTGTCATAACTGATAATGAAGATACATCAGAGGCAAATGCTATTGTTTTTGTCGCTGGTGCAGATATAGATGGTAGCACATCGGCTGGACTTGAGACTGACGGAGATTTAACTTATCATCCGGGTACGGGGAAACTAACCTCAACTCAATTTTCAGGTGCATTAACTGGTAATGTATCAGGAACAGCATCTTTAGCAGAAGGCTTAAGTGGTTCAAACTTAACTGGTGCTATATCTAATAGTGGTAACGCTACAACTTTAGCAAGTGACTTGATTCATGAAACTCATCTAAAGTGTAACGCACCAACTAATGGGTATGTTCTAACTGCCGCTTCAGGTGAAGTCTCTGGCTTTCAATGGTCAGCAGCAGCAGCAGCAGCTAATGACGCTACATTAACGATGTCAACATCATCACCTTTGACTGGTTCTGACACATTCACAGCAAACGCATCTTCAAATACTACATTCACAGTTGGTATTGATGATGCTTCAACGAGTGCAAGAGGTTCAGTCCAACTTAGTGATTCAACTTCTACTACATCATCAGTATTAGCAGCCACTTCGACAGCAGTTAAAGCAGCATATGATTTGGCAGATGGTAAAGCGACTTGTGATGAAACTAATGTTAAGGCAGTATTAACAGCGTTAGACAGTAGTGACACACTTTACATTGGTGATAGTGGTAATGATGCAACTATTAAAATCAGAGGTAACCTAGAAGTAACTGGTACTACTACTGAGATTAATACAACCAACTTAACTGTTAATGACAATAAGATTGTTATAAACAAAGATGCTAGTTCTGGTGAGGATGCAGCAATAGTTATAGAACAAGGTAGTACTGGAGCAGATATTGAACTTATCTGGGACCAGAGTGTAGGTAACTTTGCAATTGATTCACAAGGTGTAGCAGGTACAGGAACTCATACTGGAGCTTACATAACAACAAGTGTAGCAGCAGCTGATAACACTGTACCATCCGCCCTTTCTGATGGAAAAGGCAAAGGAAGTATGTATACATTAACGAATGGAGACATATATATTTACTCTTAAACATAAGCTAAAAAGGAGGAATTATGGAAAAGGTAATAACAACAAAAGAGCCGAGTTACAACTTAAAGTTGGGAGCAATAGAAGCATTCTTTGTATTGCAACTAATAGACAAAGCAACTATAAGTGGTCGTGAGGCTGAGGTTATTGGGAAGATTAGGGCTAAATACCAAAAGCTTCTTGATAATCATATGACTAAGACTGGTGAATATGTTGGATATCCACCAGAAGGCGAGATGTAAGAAATGGCTTCATGGAAGAAACTAATTGTATCAGGAGGTATAGACGCATCAACAGATATTGCTTCAGGCACTGTTCCAGATGCAAGACTTCCTGCTGACTGTGGAGCCAATGCTACATATCTAACAAGCGTTCCAAATCACTCTGCTACTTTAATTACAAGTGGAACTTTGCCCGTAGCAAGAGGGGGAACGGGTACGACAAGTGGTTACAATAACTCAAATTGGGATAGTGCATATGGATGGGGTAATCACGCTAGTGCTGGATATTTAACATCTCAAACTGACTCACAAACTCTTACTGTAAACGGTACAACATTAAGTATAAGTAATGGTAACCAAGTTACTACACAAGACACCAACACAACTTACTCAGCAGGCACGGGATTAAGTCTTAGTACTACAACATTTAGCTTAGCCAGTGGTTCTGCTTTAACAAATCTTGGAGGAGGTTCTGGTAGTACCTTTCTAAAAAAGGATGGTACTTGGGCTACTCCTACTAATACTACATATTCAAACAGTGATTGGACTATAACAAGTTTAAGTGGATTTAATAGTTCCACCTCTAATTATCTTAGAGGGGATGGTACTTGGGTGACTCCTCCAGATAATAATACAACTTATAGTGAAGCAACTGGTTCTGCTGAAGGCTTGATGTCTGTTGCTCATCACGATAAATTGGATGGAATTGCCAGTTCTGCAAATAACTATTCACACCCAACGAGTGCTGGTAATAAGCATATTCCATCTGGGGGTTCTTCTGGTCAATTTTTAAGATACAGTTCATCTGGTACGGCAGTGTGGGACACGCCATCATATACTACGAATACTGATACGAATACCACTTATGATATGACTATCAAAACTGGCACAACGAAATTGAATTTATATGGTAGTGACTCCAGTACTGATTTAATAGAATTTGTTGGTAGTGGTGCTACAATTGTTACAAGAACAAATGCTACTACATTTACAATCTCATCTACTGATAATAATACTACTTATTCAGTTGGAGATGGTGGATTAACAGCTAATAACTTTACTAATGCTGACCATACTAAATTAGATGGAATTGCAGCTTCTGCTAATAATTATAGTTTGACTTTAAGTGCTGATGGTGGAGATGATGTTGCTTTAGCAAGTGGTGATTTATTAAACTTTGATGCTGGTTCTAATGTAACTGTAACTCGTAGTGGAACAGATATTACTATTGCTGCTTCAGATACTAACACAACCTATTCAGCCGGTAGTAATATGACTTTGAATGGCACTACTTTTGCGGCTACTAATACAACTTATTCAGCAGGGTCTGGGCTTGATTTATCGAGTACTACATTTAGTGTTGAAGCAGACCTAAGAGATGGTATTACTCATATAGGAACTGATTCAGGAGATTACATTGGCTGGACTGTTAATACCCAAACAGATTTCTATGTCAATGGTAGTAATGAGTTTAGAATGGAAGCTGATGGAGATTTCCACGCAGGTGGTGATGTAATTGCTATGTCAACAACTGTAGCATCAGATAAAAGATTAAAAGAAGATGTAGTTGACCTAAAGAATAATTTAAAAAAGATTATGAAGTTAGAGCCTGTTAAGTTTGATTGGGCTGTAAAAGATAAAGGCGAAGATATTGGGTTAATAGCACAAGATGTTCAAAAGGTTATTCCTGAAATAGTTAAGGAAGTAAACACAATCGGAGAGATAAGTGATTACTTAGATGGTGATACTATGTTAACTGTAGACTATGCAAAATTAGTTCCAGTTCTTATAGGTGCTATCCAAGAATTAAAAGAAGAAATAATAGAACTAAGGAGTTAGTATGGCAGTACCAAGTTCTGGGGAATTATCACTAAAAGGTATCGTCAATGAGCTTGATGATAATGATTATACTTCTAACTCCTTCGCTGGTGCTATGAGTTTAAAAGAAGCTTCAGACGGCACTCAAGAAACTATTAATACAGCGAACAGTTCTTCTGATAGACCAGATGGTAGTGCTCCACACGCAATGTCAGAATTTTATAGTTATGACCACGATGCTTCTTCAAGTCCTTCTGGTACTGATTACTGGGATAGTAGTATATGGTTTGATACTTATCTAAAGACAAGATATGACTCTATGTATGATAGTTCTTATGGAGTTGGAAGTGGTACTACTGTAACTAATATTGGTTCACAGTCTCAGACTGGAACTTTGCAAAATATGACTGAGGCTTCTAATTGGACTCAAAGACCAAGTTTGACTTCTCCCGGATATTGGACATTTAATGGAACTGACGAAAGGATAATGGCGACTCCACCCATTACTGATTTATTTGCTAATAATGGTTCTGCTTTTGTTGTTTGGTGTAATCCTACAAATTCTTCGGGTTCTAATTCAGGTGAAGTGATGTCAATAGGAGATAGTAATGGTAAGTATCTGTTTAAACTTGGGTATAATCGTGGAAGAATGTATTGCTATCATTATCACGGGTCAACAAGTACAAAAACAGATATTCCCGGGGCAGATGTTAATGGCACAGGTAATTGGCAAGGAATATTTTTAAGTTTTTGGAAAGACGGAAATACATATAAAAATTGGATAGCAACTAATACTGGTCAAAATGACGATAATCTTACATATGTTGATACTTATGAAACAACCAATGCACCAGCGACTTTAACTGGAACT
>Ga0080013_1004300_pt1 | contig 14123 bp, 17 predicted proteins | sample ETNvirenome_6_85_FD_69236 | JGI IMG/M metagenome (GOLD analysis project Ga0080013, IMG submission 69236) | Marine viral communities from the Pacific Ocean - ETNP_6_85 (SPADES assembly) (version 2) | ecosystem: Environmental > Aquatic > Marine > Oceanic | place: Pacific Ocean | collected 2013-06-19
AGACCATGAGCAAAGAATTTCTGACGCTATTGCACACGCAATCAAAGAATCGGAAAAGATTAGAGCGGAGTGGCATCCAACCCTTGACGGTGTTCCAAAACTGATGGGTTTGAAACCATCCGATATACACATGGTTACAGTTCCGTCATCAGTTAGTGGATATGGTGGTAATACTGTAACTAATTACGGAGATACTCAAGCATTTCGTTCGGACGCCCGGGGTCGCGCTGAAAACACATCATCCAAACGTGGCAAAATGTTATCTCAGATGGCTACCAACTACGAATCTCAAACAAATTCACCAAAGAAGAAAAATGATGCTACGATTGGCGACCATTTAGACCACGCATTGGCATCGGGCGCTCACGCATATCACACCTTCAAACGTTTTCCTACAACAGATAGTACTATGATGGTTCCTCTTGCTCATGTGGCTGCAGCAATGATACATCGAGGTAATTCTCCTGATGAGGTTCATGTAGCATTAGAAGAGACGATGAAACGATGGCACGACAATGTGAATAGGATAACGGGATATAACCCTTCTGAAGATTTAGAGAAATTGAGAGATGAAATTGGATATGACCATGTTCCAGTTAGTACTGCATCCCACAGTGGCCCAAAGGTTGAAGGTTCACACACGATAGAGATACAACATCCAGATTGGTATACTCATGACAATCATAGAGCGAAGGTTGGTAGAGAACTATACCGCCATCCTAAAGGATACACAATGCCAATTATGGGTGGATTAGGATTTGCTACATTGATGCATGGTACTATAACGGGTCGTACAGGTGCCGATTCTATGTTTAGTAATGACCGCACAGAGTATTCTGAAGGTATGGTTCGAGGAGCAGATGCGGCTAGAAAACGTCGTCAAGCAGCCCGTCAATTGGGAGGGATGGCGAATGCACGTCTCAAACATCTGATGGGTATAGGGCGTGATGAAGAAGGCAAAGCGAAGACAGAAGCATTGAGCGCACCGTATTTAGATTTCTACCGAAATTGGATAGGTGGTTCACGACAAGGTGCATCTAACAAAGCAGGTATTCAAGGCCGTGCTAGGAGGCATCAAAATACGTTGAGTGCCAATATACGTGGTGGCCCAAAGCCAGATGTATCATGGAATCAAGCAGGTTGGGGGTCAATTAGACCTTTAGAAGGTGCAACATTACATACGCCAGAATTCCCCATCCAACCAAGAAACATAAATGAAATGCGAAACACAATGGCAAATGAATTGGACTACAATAATTGGAGAGCAGAAGAAGATGGCATTTATGCTCCGGGCCAGACAAGATTTTCAGAACAAGGAGAATGGTTGAATGATAGACAGAGCATTTGGGACGCCTTTGAAGGTAACTCAAAAATACCCAGTCGTCAAATACGAGAGCCAATTGAAACTGGCGAACCGATGGATATAGCGTATCGTTTGTTGAAAAATTTCTTGGGACTTGGCGAAGATGATGTAACCACACAACCTGACCAACCAGTGCAAGCACCTGCTGAAGTGGCGGAAGAACCACCAAGGAAAGCATTGGGTATCTTGGGTCATCATGATTGGCATGACCTTGAAAGATTCGATGATAAAATGGGTGAATGGATTGACATACATGGTATGCCAACACACATTGTATCGGATGGAACTAGTGGCACAGGTGCAATGGCACAACAATGGGCAGATGATAATGAAATCACATTTATTCAACACAGACCTAACTTCCGTGCAAGTAATCGTTGGACAGCGCCAGCACATAGCCGACAAAACATTGTGAACAGTTCTGACCACATTTTGGCATTCCCATCTATGCATGGCAGCGGAACAATGGAAGGAATTGGTATGGCTACTAAAGCAGGTAAGCCAGTCCATTTACATTACATCGAACATCCACATGATACACCAATAGAGCAAGTAAAGCCCAATGAAAGACAAGGCAGCACATACCATGACGCATGGCTAACCGAACAAGAACCAGAGCGTGAACCATCATCCGAACCAACAAATCCACGACGAAGTGGCGCTCGTAGAACAGGTCCAGTACGTGGCAGTCGAGGTCGAAGTGACGACAATGTTGAAATGGGCGAACCAATGGATTTGGCATATCGTTTGTTGAAAACTACATCCGATATAGAATATGATTGGGATGATTTCGATGACCCCAATGACTACTATTCTCATGTGATGCAACGTGATACATCGGAGCGTTCAGGGCGAGAAGATGATGGATGCTGCAGAGAAGCGAAAAACCGATTCCGCGAAATTTCAGAAGGTGAATACGCACGTAATTTCTTAGGTGGTTCGCATAGTCCCAATGAACAATATATGGAATGTTCTGAATTTGAAAATTACATTGAAAATGAAATTCAATCATTGAAAGAAAGTGAAATTGCTGGTATTGATTTCATACAACAAACAATTTACGATTTAGAAGAATTGTTGGACCGATGGAGGCAATGTGATGAGATTACTCAACCTGTATCCGAAGACCCAACATTTACGGCAGGGGAACCTATGGACCTAGCGTGGAGGTTGCTCACATGAATTGGTGGAACTTACTGAAAGAATACGCAGCCGATGATGATTGGGATGATTTTGACCCTGCTGTTCATAACGTGAAAGATTTCTTGGAGGGCAAACTTGGCCCACATCATAGACCATATGAACCATCCGATATAGAGGGAGCAACAGCAGGTGACATCATCGAAGATATTCTTTCAACTCAAGATGAGTCAACAGGACAAGGTGGTGAAGGTCCACCACGTGGTCCCGGTGATAGGAGACGTCCACGTGGACAAGCACTACGAACCAGTCCTACACCACCAAGAGATATGAGTAGGTTCCGTCGAACAGGCAGCGAACCAAGTCGTGGATATGTTCGGCCAAAAGAAAATCAACCACCACCTCCACCGCGAGAAAATACAGATAGAGAACGATTCAATTATTCACGTGTGCCACGACGTATCAAAATGCCGGGGGAAGGAAGAGATGAGATATTCCAAGAAGAACCTAGACGATGGCTAACACCACCTGCACCTCCAACATCGCATGAACCAGAAGATACAGCAGCGCATGATGCAGCCATTGATGCAGCCATTGAATCATTGATGGGTAGAGATGCACCACCACCGCCTGAACCAACAGTTCATCCCGGTTCATTGATGACTGAAAGTGACCTCGCAGACAAATATCATGGTTCGCCAATTCATTTGGACACTAGTGATGAGTTCGCTAACATATCAGATTTATTGGAAGAAGATGGGCCGGTTCATGATTTGGCAGGTATAACGTCAACTGGTGACAGATACCCAGTTGAGTTCCAAGATATCGCCGCTGAATTACATGGCGACCCAGATGCCCCCGAACCTCCTTGGTCTGTAGATGCAATAGAAGAACTCATTCGGACAGGTCAAATCACACCTGAAGATGTAGAAATGTTCATCAATCCTGAAAATCCTGAAAGACCAACCACTCGTTCAAGTATTGGAATAGACCCAATGACTGCAATGGAACTTGGATTGCCGGGGCCTTGGGGTGAAGGTGACACTGATACGCCTACTGCTGAACGTCGTATTCACATAGACCGTGACCCACAAGTGCATGAAATTATGGAAACAATAGAAGACCATCCAGATGATTTAGATATAGAGCGCATAATGGAAGGAGCGCAACTTGGCCCAGAACATGATATTGCAGAGCCAACCTTTACTGGCATTCCTTGGAATGAAGATACTGGATTTACAATGGGTGAGCCAATGACACCGTTTAATGCAGCATGGACTTTGCTGAAATTTAATACTGGTGCAGCACATGGGCAAACATCTGCGGTAGATGATGAATTGTCTAATCCAACAATACATTGGGATGACCTATCCATGAATAGATTACGCGAACAAGATTTCAATGATTACATGGATGAACTATACCAACGAAAGGTAGCAGGAGACCCTGAATGCGAAGCAATTTGGGATTGGTATACTAAAAATCATCCTGATATAACAAATGAGATTGAAAAAACATACAGTGTTCCCGGTATGGAACCCGGCGCACCAGAAGAAGGTGGCGTTGGAAGTCAAGGGCCGACAAATCAAGTAAAAGTTACCACCAGTCCCAGCGCAGATTTAACTGCAACTGCAAACCATCACGGATTTTCATTTGACGAATTTGGTAATTTAGTTCGAGATTCAGATAAGCCGGAACCAGAAGAAACCAAAGGATTTATTGGATTATCTGATGAGTAAGACCGCAAACTTTACTTTCTACACCACCTACCGACAACCGTGTTGGTGAACCGTGGCTGATTTCCGCGTGTATGAAGTTGGACCTCGAGATGGTCTACAAAATGCTTCATTCACTACAACCACTGATGACAAGATACAACTCATTCAGTTACTTGCGAATGCAGGTCTGAACGATATGGAAGTTGGCTCATTTGTAAATCCGAAGATGGTTCCATCAATGGCAGATAGCGCTAAGGTCTTTGAAGAAGTTGCAGACCTTGGCGATTTTTCTGTATTGGTTCCAAATGAAACAGGACTGCATCGAGCCATCAATGCCGGTGTTGAAAACTTCAACATTTTCTTTTCACCTTCCGAATCTTTCAACCAACGTAATCTGAATCGAACCAGAACACAAGCGGTCGCGGAATACCTACGAATGTTAGATACAATTCCTGATAGCAAGGTACGAGTTTATCTTTCCGTATTATTCGGATGCCCATTTGAAGGAAAAATACCCGACGACATCATCTATGATTCTATTTTGGAGGCCTCGCTTCTAGGAGATACAATTGTGCTATGTGATACCATTGGCACAGCAAATGAAAATGAAATAAAGAAAATATGTGAATATGCTGAAGATTTCAAAGCGAACTTCGCTTTGCATCTCCATCATAAACCTGAAAATGAACAACGTGCATTGAAGTTAATTGAAACTGCCGTATCTGGTGGAATCACTGAAATTGATGCAAGCATTGGTGGAATGGGTGGATGTCCCTTCATCCCCGGTTCCAGTGGAAATGTAGGTACTGAAAAACTTCTAGACCTGTCTGGTTTAGATTGTGGCCTTGATTCTGATTCCTTGTTACCCGCGATAGAGTGGGTGCAACATAGGAAGAACAAGGTGACATTATGATAGGAATAGTATTAAGCGCATTTTTTGGCATGACAGTAATTTTTTGCTTGAACTTCTGGCTGGCAATCAGAACACTTGGCGATGAAATCAAATTGGATTTCTCCGTTGAGGATTTCGTTGATGAAATGTATGCAGGTCATCGTTATGGGAGGGATGATTGATGCTTCGGCTTTGTATGCGAGCAATGGGTTACGTCTATTGCTTCCTTGAGAAGTTTGTCAAATATCCTGATGACCATACCATTCTCGGTGTAAAGATTGACGATGACATTCACAAAATGAGTCGTCGTGAGGTCTGTGAATACATTGAATCCAATACGCCAGCACAAGGTTCATTCTGGAATCTAGATTCGACAACCAAAATGAGATTCGGCGCACAACTACTTCGTGAGATGAATAAGCGTGATTGAATGGCTATGGATATTCATTCCATTATGGATAACAGGATTCTTGATTGGATTTTATGCTAAGCGAATCAATCGCTGGTTGGATGAACCCAAAGCGTTTGTGCTTAAGGACGACGCCTGAACCAATTCATAATGCTAGGTCGAGTTTGTCGATATTGTGATTGTTCTGCATCTTCTTTTTCTCTACACGCTTGACAAATGGTTCCACCCGGAGTCATGCCCATTGTAGATGCATCAGCGTAATCGCCACAAGTATCACAGATTGCTTCCTGTTGCGTCCAAGGTAATTTGGGTGCTGGAGGTTTTATACGGTCCATATCTTGTGATACAGCATCATCAACCTCGTCTTTGAGGAATGCCCATGCTTTTTCAATTGGTTTGAATGTGCCACGTTCCTTGAAGTGACGTGCGCGGTTGTCATGTGGATTTTCCAATGTGACAGTATTGGCGCTGGTGTGAGATACGTCAGGGCCACCTTCGCCCATGATGCCACGCTTACGTCGTTCTTGGTTGAGTTCTTCTCGGTACTTCACACGGTCAGGTGAGGATTCATATTTGGTATCATAACGGTGTTTATTTTCCAATGCGACTTTCGATTTCGCACTCTTGACTAGAACCGTCATGGTATCGCCACGTATAGAGTAGTTCATAACCTTCGCTACCTTCGACACATAACATGGGCCTCGTAGGTGTTTTGGCTAAAGCCGTTTCAGCAAGTGAATTAGAAATGGCTGCATCTGGTGGAATACCACCTCGTCTTGGTGGCGGAACAGTAGGTTCACATGGTGTTGCACGTGGTATTGAAGGCGACCAAAGATATCCTTTTAATCGCGGTCATGGTTCAATAGAACCATCACGTGCATATCATCGAGCAATGAGTGGTGGAGATTTCCCAGCGCCTGAAGGCGACCCATTAGCACCAGAAGAAGGACATCAAGACCGATTGGCCGAGATACTTGCACATATTCAAGAATTAGATGAATCACGTGCTGCAGAACCCAGACCTTGGGAATCATCACCTCGAGGTGGTAGTCTAGGTCGCGCACTGGGTCGCGGTGGTGACAAATTCATGACTGAACCAATGGGAGAATTGGGTGGTCGTTCTGGCGGAATTGGTAATATGGTTCACGGAACACGCACAGCGGATATTCCGGGCACAGTTGAACTCCCTCCTTGGGTACGCGAAAATGAAATGAGTAGTGACCGAATGTTAGAAGGTGATGAAAAAGCACAGCATTTCCTCACTAGTCAGCCACCAGAAGAAGAACGTCACCCACCAGCAGGGCCACAAGGTCGTGGCTCAGGAATAGTTGGTGTCAGCGGCCAAGGTCGTTTAGATATGGGTGCAGGTGCAGATGTTCCTCCGGGCTTACGCGGAATCAATCTAAATGCATTACCACCTAACTTCCGCGCAAAACTTCCTGATATTGCAGCGAGTATGGCTGACCGTCCTCGAGGAACCGGCCATCGTAGGCAAGAATGAAAACCCTTACTAGGTAGGGTATGATTGGGGCGGGACAGGTCTCCTGTGGTTTCTCTCCCTCACCTGTTCCGGCCCACCACTTGTATCAATAATCCAATGTATCATATGGATAGATATTCTTATGATATTATATCAGGATGATACATGATATTATCAATACGGCCCAAGGGAACAGTTTAATGAGCGAATGGGTACACGACCTATTGGGGAGAGACCCATATGATTGAAAGCAGTAGTAGTGGAAGAAATAATGATGACATATTGAGAATCATGGGATTCATTGGATTTGTGTCCATATTGGTAGGGGCGGCGGTGGCCGTTTTCGATACTAAAATGTGGTTACATAGTGAGGATGCATATTCCAATGCAATGACATATGCAATGGGGGCATTCACTTTACAAGGAATGTCATTTTTCCTATACAAACTGTTGTTACAGGACCAAATGGATGATAAAGCCAGTTGGACGCGAACTCAACGTACACGTGACCGCCGACTTCAAGATATGCAATCCCAATTCGCAAATGCACAATTAGAACAAGAATTGAAAGTTCGCCAAATGACACTGGAACGTCAATTACAAATGATGGAAAAGAACCCTGAAGCGTATATGCAAATGATGGGCGGAGGCAATCTGGGTATATTGGATGACCAATTCAGACCTGTGACACCATTTGAAAATGGGACTGAAGAGTTTAATCCCCCACCAACTCATAAACAGAATACAGACCAGCCAATTACATTGGGTGTAGATTATGGAAAGGAAGAAGAGGATGAGGAACCCAAAAAGGACACCAAGAAAAAAGGTGACAAATGATGGGATGGATTTTCAAAACCCCAAGTGATGATGCAGTAGAAGGCACATTGCGTCAATTACACATGGCGAATCAAGTTGACCGTGTGTATGAGCGAACTTGGGGTTGGTTGAAAGCCGCTGTATGTTCAGTTATTGCTATGATGATTACATCTGGATTTGAATACTATACAGATACAAGCATCTACCATGATACGCTGGTATGGGTATATGACCAGATAGTTGGATTATTTGATTGATAGGTGGTTGTATTGTGGTTGGCGCAGGAGGGACGGTACTCGTGGGTGCTGCCCTTTGGGGTAAGGAACTCTACGATTTCTGGAAGCCCCGTCGTATTGGCGTATATGGTCCTCCTCAAGTTGGAAAAACCACGCTCGACCGATATATGACCACACCCGGAGAAATGGAGGATTTAGGAGATGACCAACGAACACGACATTTCAAACGATTATTTGGAGATGGATATGTCCTCCCGCACCCCACTCGCAAGCGATTGCGATATGATGGAAGCAGACGTGTCGTGCATTCAGCAGACCTTGGCGGCGACCAAAAGTTCTGGAGCCTATGGATTGATGATATGGTCGATAGGCAAGTCGAAGGTGTCGTCTATATGTTCGATGACCGTGCCAAACATGGTGGGTCAGGTGCAGTGGACGCAGTTGCCGGATTTGAGTTCCTTGTGGACGCCATTATCAATCGGCGTTACCGCTACCGACGATGGAAAACTCGTTGGAAAGGCAAACGATACACACCCTCATACATTTTATTGGTCGCCAATAAAGCAGACAGATGGTGGGATGAACAAGCCAGCACACTATGGCAACAACAACGATTGCGTGAACACAAGATATTTGACGCATTTAGACCTGCCATGATTAAATTACAAAAAGCCGGAGTAGTATGCAGAGTATCAATGATGGCAACAAGAATAGGATGGAATGTAGAACACACTTTGATTAAGATGTTAGCCCAAGAATGATGTGATAGAATGTTTAGAAAACCACAATACCAGACCCCGTTAGCAATGAGTACCCAAGCCGAACTTGTTCGATTGGCTGCTGAAACAAATTTGAATACACAACAATTACAACAAACTGCACAAGTTCAAGGCGCTATGCAATATGCAGCAGAACAAAAACATATCGAGATACCCAAAGTCAACTTCTTTCCAAGCCAACATCCCAATCCACGTAAGCGTCGTCGTAAAGACATCAAACAAGCGTATCGTTTGTTGAAGCCGATGAAACGCCATTGGTTATCTCCTCGTCGTTGGTTGTGGGGTGGCAAATATCGTTATGCAAAGAATACAGCCCAATGTTGTGTGGACGGGTGCGACGTTGATAATCTACTAAGGTCTGTTGGGAATGTGTACAATGATATTCGGGATGACGATACAGGTAAATCTTTGTGGGAACAATACTTCACTGACCCAGTGACTGACCAACCACGTGCGTTCCTTGCACGTGAAGGTGTTACAAGTGGTCGCACATTGACTGCCACGTATTGCCCTGAACATTTACATCTGTATCATTTGTTGAGTAATTGGGAAGCCGAAGAAGAACAGGAGAAGGAATCTAGAACTGGAACCCTACGTGATAAACTCAAACGTGGTGTATCCACAGTATCTGTTCCCATTTCAGTCGTGAAGAAGCAAGATAATACTCCTGAACAGTTGATAAAATACGAAGAGTTCTTCCGAATGTGTCGTGCAGATGGTATTCCTATCGCTCATTTCAAAAATAAGGAAACTGGACTGAATGATATTACAGTAATTACATTTGATTTACGACAATACAGACCTACAGGCGACCATAGCCCATTGTTATCAGTAGGGACTGAACCAAGTGTGCTTCAACAATTGGCTCAAGCCCCCGCAGGTAGCGGTTTGCAGGTCTTATTGGATGAGGCTCAACAACAAGAATCGCAATTTGATGCCCCAGAGGTGCCTACACAAGTGTCATGAACTGGTGACACGTCGGAGGAGTGAGTAACATGGTATGGCCTTTCAACAATCAGCAGGCGCAACAACCCAATGGGGCGTTGTCTTTAGGGAGAACTGAACACCCACAATTCGCTGCCCCAGCAGCGTCAGGGGTGAATCCTTGGGGCGCAGGTCCAGCATCACAACCACAGCAACCAAATCCATTTTTGGTTGGTTTGGCAGGGCAAAATGCAGCAACGTATGCAGCACAACCTGTCGCACCACCTTCAGAATTAGAAATTTTGGCAATGCTGTTGCACCATCAGACACCTGTGGACCGATTTTTGTCTGGTCCGAATCTAAATCTATTGGTTAGCATCATTGCGAATATCGTCAATTTATCATTGGTGGAATTTTTTCGCAATGTCAAGTACACCGAAGATGACGATGGTAAATTATGCGTAGATATAGCAGCATTACCTACACAATATCAAACACTGTCTGCTGAAAATGTAACGGCAGATTTGAACTCACTACAAGCGTCATGCAATCAGGCAGTTCAAAAGTCATTAACTGACCAACAACAGGTATTGCAGATGGCACAATCTTCAATGATGCAAGGGGCATTAGACGCCGCATTAGCCGACCCCGGATTCCTAGAAAAGATTGGAGGCGCAGTTGGCGCAACGGCTCGCGGATTAACAGGGATGAGATGAATATGATACCACAAACAGGACCAAAACAATCCGGTGGACTTACCGGGTCTATGGCACATGGCTGGAAAGTAATGCATGATACACCACACGATGTAATGATTGACCTAATTATGGTTCAAGTCATTTCATTGTTACTTGGTGCATTCATACTATTGGCTACACAAGGACACAAAATGAAATCCAACGAACTTACATGGGTCGTTGCCGTTGTTATGGTGTTCTTTACATTGACTGGAATGGTCTATCGACGGTTATCGCGTTAGCGCTTCCATTTGTGTAATGGGCATGACGCCGATGGCAAACCAACCTTCTGTTGCATGAAGCAACCACAAGCGGCACAACGGCGTCCGTCAAACATTTCACATCCTTGGCACGTTTGCATTCTTTCGACTGCAACTTCTGATGGCACAGAACGCCCAAGTATCTTGTCAATAGCGGCTCCTGTGAGTCCTTTTAACGTATCTAGATTGACAGGAACGCCGCCAACACGTGGTCCTGCACGTGGTAATCTGCCCATATACTGCACAGGAAGGTTCAATTCATGAATGTATCTACGACCATTTGATGGCGGAGCGTATCACTCGAAAATCTTGCCCGTTCTGCGTTTATGATGAACGAGATAAGTTTGAAGAAGATTTGTTGTCGGGTATTAGTTTACCCAAGCAATTAGACAAGGATATGGGATGGCGTGAAGGTACATCAGACCGGCATTTTAGAAATCATATGGGTGAATATCACATGGGTTCTAATTCCGAATGTCCGGTATGTACATCTGACCAACGACAAGAGTTAGAATTTAGATACTGTAACGAAGGTCTGCCATCTCCTGAAATTGCAGAACTATTGGATTGTGCTGAATCGACTGTATATCATCATATGAAACACCATCTTAAACCAATTGTCAAAGTATCAGCCGCACCACTCATTGCATTGGCCGCAGGTGAAGAGATTGAACAATTGCGTAAGAATGCTGAACGCATCAATGGCGAATTAGGATTGATGTTAGATGATGCTGACCGTAATGACCCACAGTATGTTCGCAATCTAACAGGTCTAAGCAAAGAAGTTCGTGAAACTGTCAAAGATATTTTGAAGATTCAGGAACGTGCTGGTGTTGCTGGCGCTGAAGCCACAATGAAGGCAGACACAATTAACATTCTAAAGATTGAACTGGCAAAAGAATCGCCAGAAGTATGGCGTCGTGTGCGCCAAAACCTCATGAATACTGAAGAAGGTAATGAGGTCATAGATATAGAGGAGGAAAAAGTATGAAACAGAACTTTGTAGGTATCCCAGTATCGGAATTGATGTGCGTTAGTTTACCAACAGCGTATGTATTGACCGATGAAGGGCCATTGCATGAAAATGAATTAGATGTATTTTTCAATACATTGCAGGTAAGTGTGGGAGTATGGGCTGATTTCTTGACCCGCATTACAGATAGTCCTGAAAATTGGGCAGAGCCTCGGCATGAGTTTGTAGATATGCTACAAGAAAAAATGTATCAGGTATTCCAAGAAGATGACCCTATGCTAGCATGGCCTTTGCGTCAAAAATTATCATTGTTAGTTGACCAATTCGATAATATGGCTGATGAAATGGCGCGACCATTCACAGGTCCACATACAATTCGGGACTTTTACCACAATCTAGCCAGTCGAGTACGAGCAACATTTGAGGAAATAATGAACGGTGAGTAATATGAATCCAATTGAGGCTGCTTGGTGGGTGTTGAAAAATGCCGAAGAACAACAACGCCGACAACCTCAACAGCCTACCATCACTGATTTCATGGGATATACCAGACCCCAATTAGAACAAATGCTTGTGATGTTCAACAATGAATTAGTACGGCGCGGTCGGGCTGGGACGCCGCCGGAACTTGAAAACCCTACCACTGATTCCAGCGGCTTAATGACACGATTGATGAATGGGGAATCATTGTCAACTGCGGAATTGTTGCATTTACAAAATCCATCTGCGAACCCCTTGCCACAGCCCACAGGAGGTGAATATCACATGGGTTCTCTTGAAAACGATGAACGCTGCAGTGAATGTGGGGATAGATTGGATGATACATATGATTGTGTAAATTTTGATTGTGAAAATTACTCAAACCCGACCCGCAGCGCACCGAATCCCCATGTTGTTCGGGCTAGACTATCGGAGATGGGTGTTCCCGAAGAATACATTCAGGATGAACACATAAGGCAATATCAAGACTTTATGCGTAATACGGGGCGGCATCCAACAGAAGACGAAGTAAATACACATATAGGGTGATAAATATGAATCCACTAGAAGTTGCATGGTATGTGTTGAAAGCATCTGAAGAACCAGCAAGGTATCTGAATGATATTTTGGGCAATACTGATGTATGGCAATTAGAACATGAACATGAGCAAGCAGACTCTTCATTCCAACCCGGCGATTACATTTCTCAACTAATAGGTAATGTGATAAATTCAGTAGCGCAAGGACATAGTGAGCATCCTCATATTGTGGACAGTGTATTGAATACTAGAATCTTTGAGCCAGATTACGAACATGGACCTGATGATGAAGCGCATATCACTCCAGATATGCGTGAGGAAATGAAAACATCATTCCATGATTTCATACAGCATAGTCCATTGAATAGATACCACTCTAGTCAATATAATGTCGCTCCTTCAAACAACCAATGGGACGATGATGAAGATGAATACTGCTCTGAATGTGGAGACCCGCTGGATGGGGATGATGATTGCGATAACCCACGCTGTGAAAATTACTACGATAGGGATTACGATTCCACAGATGCATCTGAACGTGGTGACAACGCATATTCTGATATTCCCCGTTCTGTGACATCTACTCCCCGTTCTGTGACATCCCGAGGGCGGCGACGGATGCGGGCGTCGTTGCCGTGGCAACAGAATGTGCCAACGCAAATAGAGGGTCTACCTACACCATTGACAGCAGCAAGTCAAGGTGAAGGTCGTGTAGGTCCTGATGTCATGGATGAACGTGAGTTAATGCGTTATGAAGCGCCACAATTAGAAGCAATGATAGAAGGGATTCATCAAGAGTTGGCTAGAAGAGGGTGAGGTTATGATTAAGAAAACACAAACAACGGGTAGTGATACCCGAATGTATAATCCTCGGTCAGAATCCGAGGAGTTCATGTATGGGGATGACAAAGAAGTCTTTGGAGAAGGCGACCCCGAACATCGTGATTTAGAATCCAATAAAAAGAAAGAAGAGCGTGAAGAACGTGAACGTAAATGGGCAGGTCTGCATCATCTAAAAATTAAAACTGCGAAACCACCAATGGAGGAACCATTTGAAGAATCCACACCAATGGATGCAGGGGATGAGATATCTGAACTAACCGGCCCATCAGGTAGTATGGGTGAGAATCTCGACCAAGCCGTTGGCGCACGAACTGGTACAGGTTCCGCATTGGGTGAAATGCCACCTCAATTACCTGCTATGGGTATTTTTGGTCAAACCAAATCTGAACCGATGGAATCTGCATGGGATGATTTGATTGTTAAGGTCTTAGGTGACCCTGTAGGAACATCAACATTGGAATCTGCTGACCGTGCAATGCGAAGTGGTATTGGACCCGGTGGTACAAAACGACGTAAGAAGCATAGAACTAAACC
>Ga0080013_1004301_pt1 | contig 14123 bp, 16 predicted proteins | sample ETNvirenome_6_85_FD_69236 | JGI IMG/M metagenome (GOLD analysis project Ga0080013, IMG submission 69236) | Marine viral communities from the Pacific Ocean - ETNP_6_85 (SPADES assembly) (version 2) | ecosystem: Environmental > Aquatic > Marine > Oceanic | place: Pacific Ocean | collected 2013-06-19
GAAGTAATTTTTCAGATTGATCTGGTACTTTTTCTAATTGTTCTGTTGCACCTAGCATAGCTTGTCGAACACCCATACCTATCCCTGTTCCACCTACCGTTGGAGATAGTAAACCTTTTGTTAATCCAGCTAATACTGCCTGTCTTTTATTATATGCAGCTTGTTGTTTAGCTTGATTTAATAAATCTGTTCTAGTTTCTAATTCTTCTGCTGATCTAGTTGCTCTAGCTTCTTGTGTTTTTTCCATTTGTTCTAATATAGCAGTAGGATCTGTTGTTTTAAATAGATCTGGTGATAAAGCTAATCTTTGCATTAATAATGTTACTGGATCTATAGTTTGTCCTCCTGTTCCTCCTTCTCCTCCTGTTTGTTCATCAGTAGTTCTAGTTCCAAATCCTTCAGATAACATTCTATCTCTTGTTGCTTCATTTTGTTCTTTTATTAATTGTTTTTCTTTTTCTTTTACTCTTCTTCTATAATCACGTTCAGCTATTTCTTGTTCCGTTAGTGGTTCTTGTTCTGGTAAACTTATTAATTCTTCTGCTAAAGGACCAGCATCTGCTCTACGAACTACAGGTAAACTAGCAAGACCTCCTCCTCCAGCTCTTTCTATAAGTCCACCTTCTTTAGATGATTGAATTGGATTATAAGTACTTGGATTAGAAAAAGCACCATAAATATTAGCAATACCTGTACCAACACCTAATGCCTGTGCTATTGGACTAGGTTGATATTGTTGTGGTGAATAAGTAACTGATCCTGTTTGAGTAGGAACTTGAGAAACTATAGATTGATATTTACCAAGTTGTTGTTCTGGAAATCCTCTTTCTTGTAAAAATCTTTTATAAGCTTCATCTAATAATGCTTGTTCTCTTTGTTGTGTTTCTCTACCTATAGCTTCTACTGGTCTAACTTCACCTAATCGTGCTGAATATTCTCCTGTAGTTAATCCTGTAAGTCCTTGAGCAGCCATAGCTTCTCGTTGCTTCTGTTGTTGAAAAGCTTGTTGTGCATCTCGATAAGCTTGTTGAGAACCTCGTGCTTGTATATCAGATTGTAATCGTGCTTGATCTGAAAGAGCTTGAGCTTCTAACATAGTTCCTCTTGTTCCACCAAAAGCTCCTGCACCTATTTGAGCTTGACGAACTTTAGGTAATATATCTCTTTCAAATTGTTCTTCTGCTTTTCTTTTTTCAATATCAACAACAGCTTGTTGGTATGGAGACATGTAAGGTTCTAAAGCTTCTGCAGTTGGTCTATCTGTTACTTGTTTTCTAATTAAATCTCTAGCTTCAGCAAATCCTGGAGCTTGTGTACCAACTAAACCTCTAATAGCTTCTTGTGCTGCTAATTGATCAGCAGATACATCAGCAAGAGTTTGACCAGCATAAGGAGTAAAACCTTCATCCATTCTTTGTTTATATAATGCTTGTCCTTTACCTAATATATCTTTTAGAAAAGGTGCTATTTCTTTTGCAATCTGTGGTTCTGCTACTTGAGTAGGCATAAGCTGTGTTGGTTTACCTTCACCTAAACCTAGTAATGATGATAAAACACCCATTATACACTCCTCATTCTATTTAAAGCTTCTAATCCATCTATCTCTTGTTGTTGATTAGGTTGACCAGTTGCTTGTAATCTAATATCTTTTATAGTTTTATCCATTACTTGTGCTCCTGCATCTGGACTACCATTACCTAGTAATGACATTGTATAAGAATCAACTACATATTCATCAGGACTAACAGCTAATGTTCCAACTTGTTCTCCAGCTTGTCTTTCTATAATTGGCATATAAACATTATCTTGCATACCATGACCTCTTCCACCAACTTGTCCAGCAAATTCACCACCATATGCCATACCTATAAGTCCACCATTATTTTGAAGGTCTACATATCCTCCTGTTTTATATCCAGCAACTTCTGGTCCTAAATCTTTATCAAATTTATCATAACTTTCAACTGAGGTTCCCAGTCTAGCAGGATCAATTATTTCACTGTCAACGCCTGTATCAATAACAGCCCTATCTTTACCAGTTGGATCATAACTTCTATAAGCTTCTGCAATTAATCCTAAAGCTGTTTCTGTATCTATAGGTTGTCCATCTTTATAATATTGAAATGCTTGTTTATCAAAATCAGTCTCTACTTGTCTTCTAGTTAATCCAGCAATACTTGGATCAATTTCTGCTTCACTTTTACCACCCATTAAAGATGAAAGTATTGAAGCACCTGCTCCTATTTTTGCACTCATAGGAATTTTTCCTATAATATCTTTAGTCTTACTTAATATTGTAGGATCTTGAGTTGTTCCAGTTAAACCATGAAATGCTTTATTAGCTTCGGCAGCGTTTGCTTCTATTACTGGAGTAGAATCTGCTGCTTGTGCTGCATCTTTAGTTATATTATGAAATCTTTCTGAGTCAGCATCTGCTGCTTGTGCTTGTTGATCTTTAAGTAAACCTTCTAAACCTAATTCTTGTTTCCAAGTTGTATCTGCAAACTGTCCAGTATTAGCTAATCTTTCTCCAAGTCTTGATACAAAAGTTCCTGCTGGATCATATGTAGCACCACCTGGACCTCCTAAAACACTTTGAGCTAAATCTTTCCATACATTTGTAGCTGCTGCATCTGGTGGAGGAACAGTTCCTAATGCTGCTTTAGTTCCTGCTAGAGCGTCACCAGATGCTGGTGTTCCTCTTATAGCTTGACCAAGTTTTGCACCAGCATATGTTTTACCAGCAGCTTGTAAAACTTTATATGGATTACCTTCCATTTTTGGGTCTTGTGCAAGTTTTATAGAACCAGCCACAGCAGCAGCGAGAAGAGGATTACCTAAAAAAAGTACTGGAGCAATATTTAAAGCAGCTCTACCTAGTTTAGACCTACTTAAAGGTTTTACTATAGCTTTTCTAAATATTGTCATTCCTGGCATTTTATTTATAAATCTACCTGCTTTCTTTAAAAATCCACCAAAGCCAGCTTGTACTACAGGAAGACCAACAAGACCACCACTTGCTGAATACTGCATATAATCTTCTTGAGTAAGAGGTTCTTCTTCTTCTTGATCCATCATTAATTCTTGCAATCCTGCAAGGTCTATTTGTTGTTCAAGTTCACTCCTAACTCGTTCCATAGCTTGTAAACCAGGAAGTGTACTCTCACTTATCATTCCACCTCCTTCTCTTTGTATCATAGGTTCCTGTTGTATTTGTCTTAATAAAGCTATCCTATCTAAGCCTGTATCAGCTTCTTGTAGATCATCTGTAAAGTTTACTAAACCTGACAAGCCTGACATTGGTGGTTGTGTCATTGCTATAGCCATTATATTTTCCTCCTATCCATGTAGTTTGATTGTGCTTTAGTATTATCTGTATAAAATGTATTATCGAAATTCTTTAAAGGTTCTATCTTTTGTTGGGGTCGATATATACCCTGCATAAGTCCAGTCTTACCTTGATTAATATTTTGTATAAAACTACTTTGATTGATTAAATCAAAATGTTGTCTCATTAATTGAGATTTTGCCATGATGTTTCTGCTCCTAAACTTACATATCCTTTAAATTTACCTGAACTTACTGAATATGCGATATCACCTTTCTGTGGATTTTTAATTTGTGTTACTGTAACAATTGTATAAATATTAGTAGATGGTCTTGAATCAACTTGTGAATCTCTTGTATCTAATTCATTTAATAAAGCTGCTCCCCATCCTTCAATAGTATTATATATACCTCTTATTTTTTCATCTGATATATTAAATAGTCTAGGTAACTCAGGATATCTTGCCATTATCTACCACCATCTGTTTGCATAGCCATTCTAAGTGAACCCCATCTCCATTTAGTTCCTGTAGAATTACAAGATACCCTGATTTTAGCTTGCCTTCCTCTGGCTCTCAAACTAATTTTTTCTGTTGTATTTGTTATAGTGAAAGGACCTTTTTCAATTGATTGTGAACTCTCAGGATATTGTTTTGTTTTTATACTAAATTGAATATTACCTGTATTAATATCAAAGTCTGGAATTAATTTATCCATAAATATTAATTCATTACCATCTTGTAAATCAAAATCAGCTGATTCTAAATAAGAAGTTAAGGCATCATTATTACCAGTAAACATATCTGTTGGTTCATTATTATATAAATTACTACCTGCTACTGTTGTGCCTGTTGTAATTGTATTTCCAAATACAGTTCTATCTGCAAAGGTTGTCCAAAAACATGTACCATAAGTCCAATAGTTTTCTTCAGGTGAATATAAAACATAACTATCACATTCAGAAGAAGTTCCACCTGGATATAACCAGATGATTTCTTTAAACTCTGAATTAACTCCTGCAAAGATTTTATCTTTTTGATCTATATTTAAATCATCATAAATATATCTTCTAATAGTAGCAGGTAAATTTCTTACTTGACCATCAAAAGCATAGAAGTTTTCATATCCCATCCAATATGTAATACCATTATAATCAACTCCTGCATGTGGAGAAATTAAACCACAATTACTTCCCATTTGTTTAAAGTTAAAAGTAAAAGGTGGTCCAACAAATTGCATAGTCCATAATGAATTATCTGTCCAAATATTAATTGCATTTCTACTTCTAACTCCACCAACTATTTCTGTTCCATCTGTTAATACAGTTTCACCTGATGTTGAACTTACACTTGGTACCCAGTTTGTAAAGTCTTCTTGATGAGACCATCTTACAGTCATAGGGTCAAAAGAACCAGTAGGTGATGAAGTAGTATTAAAAGCATTTGATCCTAATGCAATTAGATGTCTATCATTTGGAGAAACAACAATTGAATTAACTGTAGTTGGTGTAGAATTTGTAGCTCCTGAAACTTTAGTAGCTCTTAATGGTGTAGTAGAAGCATCTGTATCAAAATTATAAATAGTACCACCTCTTCTATTTGCTACTACATCTTCACCCCAGTTATCTAAACTCCATTGAGTAATTGTATTAACAAAATCACTAGCACCTAAAGAAGTTGGTTGATTCCATGCTCTTGTTTGTGAAGCACATACTGTAGCTTGATATGAAGCTGCACCATAACCTAAACCTGTAACAGCATTTTCAGCACCTGTTGCTATAAGATAATGAAATGTTGCAGTACCTGTTTGTGTTGAAGTAGCTCCTGCTGCACTTGTAACTTCAATTGCATATACATTTGTATCAATAACAGAAATAGAATATACACCTTCTAATGAAACATCTGATCCTATTACTGCAGCACTGGTAAAGAAAACAAAATCTCCATCCTTTCTACCATGAGAACCATCTGATACACAAACTCTAGTTGTTCCTACTGAAGTTCCAAAGACATTAGCTAAAGTTACTGAGACAGATACTGGCGTAATATCAAATATTTCATCTCCATTATGCTCATATAGTTTTTTCTCAGTTCCCCATAAAGCTCTTTTAAATCTATTATTATCAGCCCAAGTTACTAAGTCTCTAGCATTACCATCAAATGTAGCACTTACTTTTGTTTCATAACCTCTTAATACTTCAGGTTTACCTGCTCTAAATCGAACTCTATCTCCATCATACCATTTACCTTCTTCTGCATACTGTGTAGATTCTCTATGAAAACCAGGAGCAAAGTCTAATTTCATTAATTTAGCATCAGGATTAGACATTTATTTACCTATCAAAGTTTTTTAATAAAGTTGTATCTATAGTTGCATCACTTCTAGCAATATAACATAGTATATCAACATCACTTGCACCTGTACTTAATGTTGGAGCTGTACCTGATACAAACTGCCATGCAGAATTATAAGCTAATGTTCGTGATCCTGTTCCATCTTGTATAACATGAAAAGTTCCACTTTGACCTGCAGTACAATTAGCAGGTGCTTTTAATGTTCTATTACCTGCAAGAGTAACAACAAAAGTATTTCCTAATGCAAAGTTTACACTAATACATGCAGCATCTGTTACAGTTACAAAAGGACTATAAGCTCTAGCTGATGTACCAACTTTAAGTGAACCTGCTTCATAGGTTATACTACCTCTAATTGTTGTATCAGTTGTTACTGATGTTCTTACATATCTTAAATCTGCTACAGATACTTTAGCTACATTTTCTCCACCTGTTCCTATATCTGCTGAAGCTGCTGTACCAAAACCTAAACCTTTAGCATTTGTACTAAATACACTTGCACCATCAGTAATAACTAAACCAACTGCACCAAATGGAACATTATATCCAGTAGCAGCTCCTGATGCTGTTTTAATTTTAACAATATCACTTGCAGTTGTATTTGCTGATACTTTATTATTAACTACATAACTTTTAGATTGTTCAGGAATAACTAAAGAAATTGTAGTATGAGTTCCACCAACAGAACCTATAACTTCAATAAAAGCTTTTCGTGCTACATCAGTTGCACCATCTACTGCAGATAATGTAACTGTTGCTGCTGAACCTATTGATATTGTAGTATAAGCTGCTATAGCATCATCTACTAAACTTATCATACCATCATTTAATACAGTACCCCAAGAGTTAGGATTATCCCCATCTCCTTGTTTTACTAATCGTAATCTACTTGTATATGTTGATGCCATTTATATTCTCCTATAATTCTTTTTCAGGTATACTTTCTTCTAAAATAAAACCTTTATGTCCACCAATTAAACCACATGATATACCATCTGTTCCTGTGAAAATAATTGTCCATGTTTCTTTTTCTTTATTTATAAAAAATTCTATAATATGATTATCATTACTAATTCCCCATCCTTTTCGAATTTCACCATGTTTAAGAGTTAAATCATTAGTTAAAAATTCATGAGGTGCACAAACATAAGTTTTTGTAATTAATCTTTTTTTAATAGGACTTTGACCAAATGTACAATGACAAAATGTAAAAAATAGAAAAAAACTAAGAATTAAATATTTCATTTTGGTTTATCACATTCACATAATTTGCCAAATAATCTGGCTTTAATTTGTTTATAAATTTTTTTAATTAATATTATAAATTTTTTATATATTTTTTTAATTCTATCTATTATAATCTTTAACTTCATAATCATCACTCCATTTATCTATTGTTCCATCTGAATATAACTTTTTAAAAGCTGTCATATCAGAAGCATCATCTATCCCAGTACAAATAGTAGCACAGTCATTTCTAATATTTCCTACATATGTAGATACTACATTAGGGATTGTCTTACTATTATCATAGGTATATCTTTCTACTAACCAGTTAAATCTTTTAATTAAATCATTAGCTCTTTTCTTAGCTAAATTTTTAGCTTCAGATTTTAAACCTAAATTAATAATAGCATTTCCTTTATAATCTTTTTCGTTAGTTGTTGTATCATCTAGTTTACGTTCTGTTATAGTATAAGCTGTTGTTACTCTTTTATTAGCTGCATCAAAAGTATAAGTAGGTCCATCTGTATTTTCAAATCTATCATCTCCTCTTGTTCCATTATCTAAAACTGGATAAATACTTATGGCTTCTTTTTCTGAATCAGTATACTTTGTAAACATATTAGATGGATAACGTACATTATTTAATATGATAGACTTTGGAAATCTATACATCTTTTCTATTTTATTATCTTTAATTAATGCCCACATTTATTCCTCCTTTAGGGTGTGCTTAATGTATTATTATATGTAAATGGTTTATTACCCCAAGCACAGACTAGGTATTTTCCACCACTTGTATTAATATGACCATCATCATCTCTTATTTTTAAACCACTTGCTAGAAAATCTACAGGTTCTCCTGTATCTCTACTATTACCTGTATTTAGTTCTAATCTAGCTTCTATTGGATTTATAGCTAAATCTATATAACCTGCATTAACAGAAGTTGTATCCCATCTATATACATTCCAATCTCCTGTAGAATCATATCTTTTAATCCATACCATTTTGGGCAAAAATCCTAACCAAATTGTAGGACCATCAGCATTACCATTACCAATATAGGTTGAAAATTTAGTATAACCTTCTATCTCTGCCCACATATAAGAAATCATAGTTGCAGAACTTGTATTTGTATCAGCATTACTTCCTACTGAAAAAACATCAGTAGTAGGTGCTGTATCATTCCAATATGTTGCATCATCTGCTACTGCTGCAGTAGAATTTAATAATAAATAATCAGTCTCAGCATCAGAAGCTACTCCTCCATGATATACTGCCCAATCATTCGTATTAGTTGTATCTTTTACTATTATAAATTTAGGTGCTACTCCTAATCCATGTCCTAGTGTTGTTGCAGAACCTGTACCAGTCCATTGAGCTATTGAAAATCCTCCTGCTACAGATGATTGTAACGTAGTATCTGTATCTCCAGTATCATTCGTAGCTGTTGTTCCTCCATTAGCTCTCCAACAATAACCAGTTCCTAAAGCTCCATTCATATTAACTTGTGTTGTACTACCTACTGTAAATCCATCACTACCAAAAGCTGTTAATGAATTTGAATCTGTTGCTTGAGCTGCAGTAGTCGTAGGTATAAGTAACTTTTGAACTCCTCTCGTTGAATCAAAAGCTCCCCAATTCTGACTAGCTTGGTCTGCTAGTTTTGTCATAACTAAATCTGGTTGAAAACCAATTCCAGTTAAAGCTTTAGATGCACCACTACCACTCCAGTTTGTACTATTAAATAATTTTTGAGGATAATCATCCTCTGTTTCTTTTGGGTCTACATCTTCATCTATAGGTACTCTACCAGAACAAAAAGCTCTAAAACTTGCAGGAGGACTTGTTAAAAAATCTCCAAAACTACCATCAGTATTACCACCTGCTGTTTCAGTTCCTCCAAATGTAGAATCTTGTCCTGCATTAATATGAGCATCACTTGATGTATTATTCATAAAAGCACCTGGAAAAACTATTGGTGGACTTCCTGTCCATGCAAATTGAGGATTAGAACCACCTGCAGGATTTCCTGAATTAAAATAAGTTCCATTTACAGAAAACCATAACTTCTTATTATCTAAATCTATAGCTATTCCTATAACATCTCCATCTGAAGCTGCACTTACTCCTGTAGTTGTTACAGTTACTGTTCCCCAATTATCTACAGTTGTAGAGCCTGTATTATCATCAACACTTCCTCCACCTGCAGAATAACGTAAAGCTAATACTTGTCCTGCATCTGCTGCAAAAGCTGTCTCTGTACTATCTGCATTTAAACCAACATAAGGATAATTACCATTAACATTAACTCGCATTTCTATATACCATTTACCTGAAGTAACTCCTATAGAAGAACTTATACCTACATCACTTCCTGTATTTCCTTGAGCTAAACAATCAGCAACAGTTAAATTAACTCTGCTTGCTTTAGCTACTGCGTTCCATGTTGCAAAATTTGAACTACTTGCCATATTCTCTCCTATTAACTCGTTGGGCTATCTAAAACTTGATGGTCTGCTGCTAAATTTGCTGCAGTATAATCATTATTATTACCACTTGAATCATTACCTAAATCACCTGAATTTTCATATTTTAACCAGAAACCTTGAGTTCCAAAAGTTAAACCACTTGGGTCTATTGGTCTCCATACACCATTATGATTTTCAGCAAAAGAAGTTGGATTAAGTGCTGAACCATCTATCAATATTGTTTCTGCTAAATAACCTGAGAATCCATTAGTATCACCATAATTACCAACTTGTATTGCAGTTCCATCACCACCTTGTAAAGACATACTTGTATTAGTATGTAGTGTATCATTATTTACATATAGTTGACCTGTACCACTTGTTACTTTTAAAACTACGTGCATCCATGCACTTGCATCTCTAAATAAAGCACTTCCTAAAGCATGAGAAGAACCATTTAATATTGTAATTGCATTTGTATCAGCAAAACCCATTCCTTGATTAGATTTGCATTGAAAAAAAAATTTATAATCTTCACCTATACCTCCTCTTTTTACCCAAGTAGAAAAAGTAAAAGTAGTTATTGCAGAAAATGCTGTAGCTCTTTCTAGACTTGAATTAGAAGCATTTTCAAATCTACAGGACTGTTCTATCTGATAATCATAAAAACTAGTACTTGCACCTGCTGCTGCTGCTGCAGCTCCCATTAAATGATTTTGAAATACTCCCATTATGCGTATGCCTGTGAAATTACCATTTGAATATCGCCACCTACTCCATCACTTGAAGCAGAGACTACTATATAATCTAATCTATCGACTGCATTATCTGCTGTTGATAAGGTTGGGTCTGTGCCACCTATAAATTTAAAGTCTGCATGATAAGCCATTGTACCACTACCTCCATCTTGCATTAAAAAGATACTACCTGTTTGTCCTGTTCTACATCCTATAGGTTGTGCTAATGTATGAGCTGCAGTTACTGATGTAAAAAAGTTTTGACATGCACCAAAATTTAAAGATACAGACGTTACACCATTAATAGCTGTTGCACATACAACTGCTGCTGCACTCTTTGTTAATTGTAATTGTCCTTCTAAAGATGTATCACCAGATACTCTTACAGTTCCTAAAAAACCAGAGTTACCAGTTATAGTAGTTGTTCCTGTAATTTTAGCAGTACCTACTAATTGTGAATTACCTGAGATACAAACATCTCCATCAAATTCTGCTTTACCTCCAACAACTAATGTTCCTTCTAATGAAGTATTGGTTGATACTCTAAATGTTCCACCTACTCCTAAATTACCAGTTATAGTTGTATTGCCTGTTATAGTTACTGTACCACCTACTTGAAGATTACCAATTAAAATTGAATTACCAGATATACAAACATCATCATCAAAATCAGCTTTAGCTCCTACAACTAATGTACTTGCTATACTTACTGCATCTTGTAAATGTGTTGCTCCTGCTACTGTTACAGTTCCTCCTACACCTAAATTACCTGTAAGAGTTGTATTACCTACGATTGTACAGGTCCCACCTACTTGAAGATTACCTACTAATATTGTATTTCCTGATACGCAAACATCATCATCAAATTCTGCCTTACCAGTAATAACTGCAGTACCTCCTATAGATGCATTACTATTAACATCTAATGTTCCTCCTAATGATACATTACCTGTAATAGTAGTTGTACCACCTACAGCTAAGTTACCTACTAATACTGAATTACCTGAAACACATACATCATCATCAAACTCAGCTTTACCAGTTATAACTGCTGTACCACCTATAGATGCATTACTATTAACATCTAATGTTCCACCAAGAGATACATTACCTGTTATAGTTGTTGTACCTCCAACTGCAAGATTACCTACTAATATTGTATTACCTGATACACATACGTCATCATCAAATTCTGTTTTACCTACTATTTGGGCTGTACTACCAACATATAATGTTCCACCTATAGTAGCATTATTAACTGATATATTTCCTGATATAGCTCCTGAAGGTACGTTTGTTAAATTAGCACCATCTCCATAAAAAGCACTAGCACATACTTTAGCATTTGCAGCTTGTACATTTGCTCCTGCTATAGTAACTGTACCACCTACATTTAAATTTCCAGTAAGAGTTGTATTACCTGCTACAGTTAAAGTAGAAGCTAAATGTGTTGCACCTCCTACTGATAAAGTAGATTTTAAATGTGTAGCTCCTTCTACAGTAGCTGTAGATGCAAAATTTGCAGCACCTCCCACACCTAATGTACCAGTTAAAGTTGTATTACCTGCTACAGTTAAAGTAGAAGCAAGATTTACAGCTCCACCTACTCCAAGAGTTCCTGTAAGAGTTGTATTACCTGCTACTGTTAAAGTTGATGCAAGATGTGTTGCTCCACCTACAGATAATGTACCACCTATTGTTGTATTACCTGATACTCTAACTGCTCCAAGAAAACCTGCTTCTCCAGATACTGTAGCTGTACCTAATATATTTAAATTACCACCTATAGAAACTCCGGCTGCTACACTTAATGAACTTTGTAAATGTGTTGCTCCTACTACAGTTGTAGTTCCACTAACATAAAGATTACCACCTACTGTTGCATTACCTACAGATATATTACCACCAATAGACATAGTAACACCTGTAAGATTAGAGCCATCACCATAAAAAGCTGAAGCACAAACTTTATTTGCTATAGCTAATCCACCTGCTATAGAAGCATCACCTGATACTCCAAAAGTTTGTCCTACAAATAATGTACCATCTATTTGGGCAGCACTCGTAGCTAACTGTAATGCTGTATTACCTGCATTACCGTCTTGTATAGTTGTTAATGTTCCTGTAATTCCTGTATTAGCAGAAGTGGCTACTTTAAGTAACTGCTTATACGTATTGTTTATTAATCTTCCTGTTAATGTACTCATATTGTATCCCAATCTCTACCAATTTGTGTTGAATCGTCATCCCATGTTATATCTACAAGTTGCCACTCTAAATTTCTACCACCATTATCTGGCCTAGCATTTCTTATTGCAGGGTCTTCAGTTATATTTGGAGCTTTATTTTGTGGATGATTATGTAAATCATATCTACCATCAAAACATGTAGGGCATCTTAATGTGTTATAGCTTGTTAATCTCATTATTCTTTGTGGATAAACAAAACCACATTCATCACACATACCTATTGCTCTTTTTTCAGTAGCCATTAAATAATTCTTAATTTAGGTTTAAAAAATATACTTGCTCTTTCTTTATCTTCTTCCATTGCTCTTAAAAGAAGTTCTTCATAGTTTGCTTTTAATAAAGTCAATCTTTCACTAGGGATACCTGGTCTTTTTAATCCCATATAATAAGCAAGACCTGCAGTAAGACAAGGTAAAAATCTTACTGGAGCATCTGCATTTTGATTAAATGATTTATTAGTATCTTGAACTTGACGAATAAGTTCTACCTGTAGAAGACCAGTGGCATCTGGCACAGGATATAAAAATATTTTAGGATTAGCTAAATTTCTTTTAACAGTATATTGTGTAGGTCGGCCTGTTTGAAATTTATTTGGAAGAATATGATATTCTTCAAATGATTTTCTTTCTAATTTAGTTTCTGCTGATGTAGTATTTGGTTGATATGTTACCACTAAAGCGTCTATAGCTGATGAATCTAAATCATATGTAGTAACACTAGAAGAAACTGTTACTGTTGTAGTGTCTGTATTCCAAAGTAATACGCCTCTATTTTGCCAGTCATTTAACATTAAATTAATTGAACGTCTAGCAGAAGCTGGTTCATGACCTAGTGTTTCTTCAGCACCAATCATTTCCATTGCTTCTTGAATTACTTCATCTATATCTAAATTAAAATTGTATGTTCCTGATGTTGCCATATTTAAAAATTCTTTTTATTAAATGTTGTTGTTTTTTATATTGTATTTGTTTTAAATAACAGTATAATTGTTGTTTTGTCATAACACACCTCCTAATTAAAGTTAGTGCGTTTCTTCGGTTATCCTACTTCCAACTCTTACGAGTCAAACGAATTATATTTTATTTTTTATCCATCTATATGCTGCATAGACACTTAAACCAAGTATAATATAAAGTATACCATCAAACCAAGATATATTATGTACTGTATTAATTAGTTCAGGTGTTACATTCATATTTTTATTTTTTTATTTTAGGCTCTTCTTTTACTTGAGCTTCAATAGTACCTTGTACTTGAGGTCCTTTTCTAGCTGCACCAAAACCTTGACCAGTTGGTCTACCTACAACTTTATTTAAATCATAGTTCTTTTGAGTTCTGCCTTGACCACCTTCTATAATTGTTTTACCTACAAATTTTCCCATTAGCCGATTCCTTTATAAAATGAATTAACAAGTTTATTACCTACATTGTTAGGTTTTATTTTTTTTATATTTAAATTTTTTTTATTTTTGTTGTTTTTCTTTTGGTTTTCTAATTCTTTTTTTATTAAATTATTATATGATTTTTTATCAGCTACTTCTATATTTGAGTCTACTTTAGCAACGTCTGTATTTTTATATGCTTTACCATTTAATGGCATAATTATCCTCCTGTATAAAAAGAAGCAACAAGTTTATCACCTATCTTACCACCCTTTTTTGTTCTTATTATTTTATTGTTAATTTTATCTTTATTTTTATTTTTGTTTTTATTTTGTAACTCTTTTTTTATTTTATTAAAGTCTTTTTCCATCTGAAG
>Ga0080013_1004302_pt1 | contig 14122 bp, 6 predicted proteins | sample ETNvirenome_6_85_FD_69236 | JGI IMG/M metagenome (GOLD analysis project Ga0080013, IMG submission 69236) | Marine viral communities from the Pacific Ocean - ETNP_6_85 (SPADES assembly) (version 2) | ecosystem: Environmental > Aquatic > Marine > Oceanic | place: Pacific Ocean | collected 2013-06-19
ACACTTAACTACAACTTCATCACCGACCTTTGGAGGAATAAGTTTAACTGGAGATGGTAGTGTTACAGGAAGTTTGGTACTAACAGGAAATATAACTGCACAACAATATATTGTAAGTTCATCGGTAACTTATATGACACAAAGTTTTTCAAGTGGTTCAACAATATTTGGTGATACTATAACTGATACTCATAGATTTACAGGTTCACTTGATATAACTGGTTCAATAACTCCAGGTGAAGATGATAAATTTGATTTGGGTAGTTCAGCACAACAATGGAAAGATTTATACATAGATGGTACTGCAAATATAGATAGTTTAGTAGCAGATACAGCAGACATTAATGGTGGAACTGTTGATGGTATTACTTCATTAACTGCAGCCGGTAATTTAGATATAGGAGCCTATGACTTCCGTGCTAACACACTTATTGCAGATGATTTAACAAGTGGTAGAGTAGTATTTACCACAACAGATGGCCAACTTACGGATGATAGTGATTTAACTTTTAGTGGAGCCACACTAACTGCGACTTCAGCATCTATTTCTTCTCTTGGAGCATTTACTGCAGGTGGGGCAATAGATTTTGATAATAAAAGTATGACCAATGTTAATATTGATAGTGGAACAATTAATGGTATTACAGATTTAGCAGTAGCAGATGGTGGAACAGGAGCTTCAACTTTAACTGGAATGTTAAAAGGAAATGGAGCAAGTGCTTTTACAGCACAAACAAGTACCATAGGTCATGTTGCCTATTGGACTGATGCAAATACTATTGGTGGTGAAGATTATTTAGATGTAACGAGAGGTGGAACAGGATTAGGAACGGTTGCTGATAACAATATTCTTACTGGAAATGGAACGAGTGCCCTAACTGCCGAATCAGCTCTTACATTTGATGGTTCTACCTTAACTATTAATAATACTGTAGCTGGTACTTCTGCATTTACAAGTGGATTTGCAGGAGGCGGTTGGAGAATAGATGATGGAGTAACCGCATCTGGTAAAACTTCAGCAACATTTGATAATTTAACCATTCGTGGAACAATGAGTGTTTATGAATTGTTAATTCATCAAGTAAGAGCGACTAATGGTTCTATTTGGGTTAGTAATACTGGTAAAATAGAATCTGCATCTTTCGAGGGTGGTTCAACATATACTTTATTCTTTGATTCTGGAAGTGAAAGTGGTCATGGATTTATGAACGCAGATTCTATTAGGTCACAAAGATGGTCACCGACAGGAGAATTATATCAAAGTGATTTATTTGTTGTAAGTACAAATAATACTGGTTCATTAACAGCACATCTCTCGGCATCATCAGATGCACCAATAGCAGGATATGAATATGTAAGAATTGGTAATATAAGTGGTAGTGCTTCAAGTTCTCGTCAAGGTGCGGTTTATATAACATCAGATGATGATAACGCACCATATATTGATGTTGTTGATGGTGTTACACATCATGGTACATTTAATTCAAGTGGAAATATTAAAACCAGAATGGGTAAATTAAGTGGTATTACTTCACCAACATTTGGAACGTTACCTGGATATGGATTTTATGCAAGTGGTAGTGCGTATTTAGAAGGAACTATTAATGCGACTGCAGGTGGAAAGATAGGTGGATGGGAAATAAGTTCAAGTTATTTAGGAAAAGGTGATTTAAGACTTGATTCTGCTAATACTAAAGTCATAGCAGGTAATAGTGGATTAGATAATACTGGAACTGATATAAGAGCAGTACTTGGTAAATATGATGGTACAAATTATGGATTGCGAGTTTGGGATGGAACAAACACCTATGTAAAATTATCAAGTGATGGTGATAATCAAATAGCAGGATGGAGTATTCGGTCTGGATCACTTGAAAATACAGGATCTGGTGGTGGATTAGTAATGGATGCAGGTGGAAAACGATATCTTGTAACTACTGGTTCGAAGGTTACTGATGATATTGTTTCTATGGGACAGATAGGTAATAGTTCATTTGGAATAAAAGGAAAAGATACAGTTGGTAATTTATTATTCAAACTCGGAGAGGACGGAAATGAAATAGCAGGATGGGAAATATCTGGAAGTAGAATAAACAAAGGTAATATATCATTAAATGCAACAACAGCAAGTTTAAGAGTAACAGATGGAACAACTGAAAGAGTTAGAGTAGGTGATTTAGATGGTGTAAGTGGTTATACTACAAAACAATATGGAATAGCAGGATTTGATGGAACTGGAACTGCATATTCTGATTTATTATTTGAACTATCAGATAACAGAAATAGAATAGTAGGATGGGATTTAACTCCAGGTAATATAGTATCGGATAATAGTGGTGGTAGTGTTAGGTTAAGTTCAACTTCACAATCACTTACTATTTGGACTGGTAGTGTGGATGAGGCAGAACCAAAAGTTGTACTTGGAAAACTTCCATTACATGATGGTACAGACCAAACGCCTTATGGATTTGCAGTTTTTAGTGGAACTGGAACAGTTTCAGGAAGTCAAGATAGTGCATCAGTTTTAATAACGGCAAATAAAGCCAGATTGGCTGGTTGGGAACTGGGACCAGGAAAATTAAGTAGTGGAACGGTTGCATCTATTGATGGAAATCAAGCTTCAATAGCGTTAGGAACTGGAGCAACTACGGCAACAGGAACTCCAACCGATGGATTATTTTTTGTAAGTGCCTCAACAAGTCCAGTATTTTATGTAGGTTCTACTTTTTCTTATGTAGATGATGTCTTAACTGCTGGTGGTTGGAAAATAGGTGGTGGACAAATATCATCTTCAAATGGTCAAGCAATATTAAGTGGTAGTGGTGTTCTATCTTTAGGAAGTGGAACACACAATTACGCTCAAGCCAATAGAACTTATATTGATGGTCCAGGTAATAGAATGTCAATTGGTGAACATTTTACTTATACTGGTGGAGTATTAACTGTTGCAGGTTGGAAAGTAGATGGTAGTTCAATAAACAAAAATGATGTTTCTATGTCAGCAGTTACTAATGCAGAAGGTTTTTATGTAAAGAAAACTGGATATACTGATAATACGGCTGGAATATTTATGGCTAACGATAGTGGTACTCCAAAACTTTATATTGGTACTGCTAACAATTATCTAAAATGGACAGGAACTGCAGTAGAAATAAGTGGTTCTATTACTGCAACTACTGGTAATATTGGTGGATTTTATATTGGGGGAAATGATATTTGGGGTGGAAATTCATCATTAACTCATGCAAATACTACTATTGTAATGGGTAATCTTGATGGAACTTCTAAAATAGCGTTAGGAGCAACTGCTGATAATATTAGTATGACTGCGGGTACAGGAGTATACGCCGATGGTGATGGTAAATTTAAAGCAGGAAAGGCCAATAGTTATGGTATCTTTTGGGATACTACTACTTTACAACTAAGTTCTTCCGAATTTTATTTTGGAGATAATTCAAATTATATAAGTGGAAGTGGTGGAGGTATTGATGTAGCAGCAGATACATTTGATTTAAAAACATCCAATTTAAGAATTTCATCATCTTATGGTGGAACTATAGCAATGGGAGCAACCATTCCAAAATCAATAAGTGGTTCGGGAGTATTCTTATCTGGTTCAGGTGATTTCTTAGCTGGTAATCATGCCGGTAATAAGATTCAGTTTAATAAAGATGCAGGTGCTGTTGTAATGAAATCTAATACATTTAGTTTAGATGCAACAACAATAGTACTTGATTCTTCTGCAAATGATGGTAAAATAGCACTTGGAGCTTCACCTAATACTTCAGGGAGTGGAACTAATAAAGGTATCTATATGGACGGAAGTGGAGATTTCTTAGCTTACACAAACGCCACCAATTATATTAGAAAAGGACAGAATAAATTAGATATAAAAGCAGATACATTTGATTTAGACGCCGGTACTATTGTTATGAAGAGTGATGGTGATGGTTCAATAGGACTTGGAGCAGCATCCGCCATAGATACAGGTGATGGTGTCTATATGGATGGAAGTGGTGATGTATTTAGAGTTGGAAACGCTGGAGCGTCAAGATTTTACTGGGATGGAACTGATGTAAAAATTGATAATGTTAGTGGTGATACTGTAGTTCAGTTAGGGGGAACAAATAGTATAGCAGGTTGGAGTGTTACTACGGAACAATTCTCGAAAACTGGGGGTGGTGGTACAGTTGCATTAAAGGCACTATCGAATAATACATTTTATGGACTTGATGTTGCAGATGAAAACTCAAATAGAATCGTTACAGTTGGTAGTTCTTCAACTCCATTTTCAGCTCGAGTTGAAGGTGAAACGAATAGATTTACTGCATCTTTTGCAGGAAGTTTTAAGGATACCGATGTATCAGTTGGGGATGAATTAGATGCAGTGTCTATGCATACTTCTACATATGTCTTTACAGATTTAACGGATTGGGAGACTAATGTTGTAGTTACAGGTACTCCAGAAACGGGTTCAATTAATGGTACAAACTTTTGGACACCCAGTGGTATGGGATTTGGCGGATATCCACCAATGGGTAAACCACTTGCATATAATACTGGTTTAACAAAAACCTTTAAGGCAGTAGGGACTGATAATGCTGGATCAACTGGAACTAGCCAAAAAGGACATGGGGCTGTTATTTTTAGTGGAACTGGTGATAATGACATTTATGTTGGAGGTGCAACCAATCAAAATAGTTCGGCTTCAATAGCCGCGGGCAGCACTGGATATCTTCCAACTAATTGGACACCCAAGAAAACTGGACAAACGGTTGGCCATCTTACATATAAATTCGAAATGGCAACAACCACAACATACAATACACTTGTTAATGGAACTACAAAAGATACTGGCCGTACAATAACAACATCCCCTGTTCATGTTTGTGATGGTTTATATGTTAGTTGGGCGTCCGCTAATGGAGCTGATCATGGAGGCCACGATAGCTGGATAGTACCAATAAGAGCTTCTTCTTCTGTGTTTTATACTGATGGGTATGATAGTAGTGCAAATGCAAAAGCATTATTGTTTCCATCTGGTACTCAAGCTGCTCATCCTACCAATGATAATTTTAGTTCTGGTTATACAAAACTATTTGCAAAGACAACAGCGAATGTTGGTGGATCGTATCCAAGAGCACTTGCTACCTGGGAATTTTATCTTAAAGAAAATGAAAATAGTTATTGGCAAGGAGTACAAACTGGTAGCTGGGTGTCCAACAACCCTGCCGAAAAGTCATGGGATATTACTGCAAATTTAGTAGAAAGAACAGCGGCACAAACATATAATATAATTGGAACTAAAAGGATAACTCCAGATAAAACTGCAGGATGGACTAAACACATTGTAAAGGGAACTGTTAGAGACGCAGGCCTGTATTCAAGAGACTTACAAGTTGAGTTTTCAGCATCTTCAGTTCTCCGATACCAGAATGACCACAATTATCTACACGAAGTTCGTATTAGTAGTCAAAGTATAGCTCTAAGTACTCCTGTTGTTGATCTCAACCAAGATGGTTTGTTAGTATATAGTTCTCCCGATTCTCTTTTTAAAATAGATAAAACTGGGATGGAGTTGAAAGCTGATGCAGTTGATTTTAATAAAGTTACAGTAACAGACGATATTATTATGTCTACACCAGGATCAAAATTTACATTATCTGGTTCTGTAGATAGTATAGGATCACAAAGTAAATTTGCTGGTAATATGACATTTTATAATAGAGATAGTTTGAATGATGACACTAAGAATTTTGCCGATCAAATGAAAAGTGGTTCATTAACATTAGATAGTGGTAGTATTAGATTTCAACATATAATTAGAGATATTAAACCATCAGGTAGTACTGAGCTGAGCATGCAACCAGGTAAACCTTATGGGTCATCGGGAGTATCTGGTCCAACATTTGAATTTAGAGAACCAGTAGCCAATTATGGGATGCAGTTGTCAGGGACTATTAATTATTCTTTTCCATTTAGATTTGGATTTGGAGTAACTTCTCCAAGTCGACTTCTTGGGGTAGAATCTTTTTCTGAACATACCGAACCAAAAGCAACTATGCATATAAGAAGGGCGAGTCCGTATACATTGGAAACTAATATCGCGACTGGACATCCTATGTTGATTCTTGAAGCATCAAGTAGTCTATCTACTACGGCCGATAACTTTATTACTTTTAGAACGATAAATACATATGGATCTGGTCCAGATATTGACGGTGATTGGCATATAGGAACTGATGGTTCTGCAGATATGTTTGTTATATCATCAGGATCAGGTAATAATCCACATCCAGGTTTTCCAGTAAACATAAATGGACAACCTACTCAGATAGTTACTGTTACAGGACAAACCAATGCTGGTAGTGGCACGGGCAGAGTTGGTATAGCAGATTCTTCCCCAGATTATCCACTTGATGTTGCGGGTTACGATGCCAGTAATATTACTATATATGCACAAAGGGATATAGCTGCATATTCAGATGTTAGGTCAAAAACAGATATTTTAACTATAAGTGGTTCGTTGGATACAATAGGTAATATTAGAGGGATAACTTATAGAAATATAGGTGACGATGGACTTGGAACTGGTAATAGAATGATGGGTGTTATTGCACAAGAATTAGAACCATATTTACCTGAAATTGTTTCTACTGATAAGAAGGGATTTAAATCAGTTAAATATGCAAATTTAACTGCATTATTAATTCAGGCCGTTAAAGAACAACAAGAACAAATAGAAGAATTAAAAGAAGAAGTAAAGGAGATAAAAGATGCCAAATGAGGGCGATGTATTATTATTAGGAAAATTAGGTAGAGCGGTAGGAGCTAATGGTGATTACACTTCACTGACATTGTTAGCTGAAGATGGTAGAGGAGTTCAGGGTACACTAACAAAAATGAGTCAATTTGATGCATCATATTTGGCAAATATGACTCTTAATCCAGATCAAAATAACGAGGGAACATTTTTAGCTACTATGAATTTTTCTTCAGGTTATGGTAGTTTATTTTTAACACGAATAGCAGATCGTAAAGAAAATTTTACATGGAGTGAAACTGGAGATGGTTTTGGTTTGGTTTATATCGATTCGGCTAATGAAGATTATACGGCTACATGGAATATTAATTCCGGTTATCCAGGGCAGGATGATATAACTATAACTGGTAAGTTTTACGAGGACGGACAGAGTGATGGATTCAATGACCATGTAACAAATTATAATACAAATTTAACAGATGTTTTTACATATGATGATCCAAGTTAATAAAGGTAAATAAATGGCAAATTATATAACAACAAGTACAACAGACCCTAATCAAACTAATATTAGGATGACAACCAATCTTATGATTGGTGCAGATTCAGACCCTGCTCAAGAGTTGCATGTTACAGGTGATGGAATATTTACAGGCAATATTACTGCATATTATTCTTCAGATATAAGTTTAAAAGATAATATCAGACCGATAGAAAGTGCCATTTTTAAAGTTCAACAGATTAGGGGAGTTACATTTGATTGGAACGAAAAGTCAAATAAGTTACAACAAGAAAAAGGTCATGATGTAGGACTTATAGCACAAGAAGTTGAAAAGGTTTTACCCGAAGTAGTTCAGATTAGAGAAGATGGAATTAAGGCAATATCATATGAAAAGGTTGTACCATTATTAGTAGAGGCAATTAAAGAACAACAAACTCTTATTGAGGATTTATCAAATAGAATAAAGTCATTAGAGGAAAGATAATGGCTCTTCAAGATGGATTTAAAATATTAGGACTAACAGTTTGGGATGGTGGTGGAGGATTTGCTACTGGAACTGGAAGTTTATCAATGAGAGCACCAGGATCCCATTCTATTGGTGTAGGTAGTGGGTTTATTGGAAGATATTATGCTTCTGAACCAGGTGGAACAGCAGGAGTAATTTATTCCGCATCAATTCAAGCAAAAGGAAAAAATTATTCAAGTGGTTCTTGGGGATATCAATTTGGTGGAACAGCAACACCAGGAGAATTTGTTAGTGTTGGGATCAAAGGAACAGGATCAGGTTCAATAATATTTCCAACAATAGGACAAGATACATCAATGTCTTTTTCTGATATAAACAGAGAAAGAGGATTAGCATATTCATCTTCTAATTCAGATATTCATGATTTATATCAAGATTTTTCATCAATTGCAGGTTCAGTTCACGATGATGTATTTGGTAAACCAAATTTTGATTGGTTTCAAGGAGGTCCACGATCAGCATCTTCAGCAGGAAATTATCAATCTCATCCAATTAGATTAGATGAATTTTATGGTTCTAATTATTCACAATATGGTGGATTGGGTTGTCTTGCAATAGGAACACCAATAACAATGGCAGATGGAACTACTAAGAATATAGAAGATGTAAATATAGGAGATTGGGTAAGAGCAGCAACCGTTCCTGGTATGCCATTAGATTTTGATGACGAAGATACTTGGGAAGTTTGGAGTGGAGTCCCACACGGAAACCCACCGAGTTCAGTATGGGCAACTGCATATTATGATATCCAGGAGATAAATAGAGTTACACCAGCAAGTGCGTCGGTAAAAGATATATATTTTGATTATTATGATAATTATTATCTGATAAATGGTTCTTTAAAGGCAACATATGAACATCCATTTTTTGTAATAAGAGATGGTAGTTATTATTTTAAAACAACAGCCAGTTTGATACCTGGTGATAAGTTATTTAAAACAAACAATGAGTTTGAAGAAATAACATCACTTGAATTTGTAAATGAACCAATAGAAACTGTAAATATGAATGTAGAAAATTTAGATGTTTATTTTGGTGGAAGTTATTTAATGCACAATGTACACGCAAAGAGTTAATTAATGAGTTATGATGTTTATTATGCTACGGGAGGTGGTTCTTTAGTATATGGTGGAAGTGATGTTTGGGTTAATAATTGGTTACAAGAAGTAGCCCCCAAACTTAATCATCCATCTAAGTTATTGATTCATCGCCGTAATCCAGATAAAAGAGTAAAGTTTGATAGTCCAATAGAAGTTTTATGGCAAGGTGATCATCCAAAAGATTTTGAAGAAATTGCAGGAGATGCTCGTAAAATTCATGTTTTACACGGATATTATACACCACATAAGATAATAGAAAATAATAAAAAGAAAATAGAAACTGTATGCCTTCATGTATCAGTTCAATTATCTTTAAATGCCGGTTTTCATTTGGGATTACCTAAATTAATGCATTTTTCAGCAAATAGAGCGTGGGAACGAAGAATTGCACAGATAGCTAATAAAGTTATATGGATTGGGTTAGACAAAATTCCATTACATGACCAAATAGATATTATTGATATACCAAATTATTACGAGTTTAAACAAAATAAAAAAGTATGTATGAATAATAGAGTGGGATATGCGGCACGCATGGAAACCCGTAAATCACCACACTTCTTAGATGGAATAGATTCTTATGCATTCACCGATTTAGATGATTGGAAGTGGTGGAAAAATAGATGTGGATATAAATTTGAAAAAACAAGATTATATCAATTTAATTACAAGAATATACATAGATTTTTTAATAGAGAGGATTGGGGAATAAGTCATAGCTGTCATCTTCATGAACCATTCGGTTATTCTATATTCCAAGCATTAGATTATGGAAAACTACCTATATTACAAAAAGATTGGCTGAGAAACTATGAATATCCATTCAGAGCTTTTGACAAGAAAGAATTTGATGAACAATTATATAATATATCAGAGTTATCAGAGAAAGAAAGACAAGATTATTTGGATGGACTGAGGGATTATTGTAGACAATATGATAATAAGGAAGAATGGGTAGAAAAATATTTGGAAATATATAACGATTAATATTTATTAGTGTCAATAACACACAACGGCACGCGTAGTTTACGACAAGTAGTTTTTTCTACGCGAATTTTTTTGGAGAACTTTTTTGGCAACACCAACAGACGGAACTAAATTATCATTAGGAAAACTCGGTAGGGCCACTGCCGTAGGTAATTCCGATTACACTTCTAAAACAAGTCTTAATGACGCTGGCAGAGATAGTGGAACTGGTAGAACAAAGATAAGTGATTTTTATATAGGTTCGGTTGATAATACATTAGATGGTTATCCATATGTGGATGAACAAACTAATGAAACATATACATTGACTTTTACGAATGAAAATTCTTTATTTCAATCTCGTATTGGTGGAAGATATCAAAATTTCACTTGGAGTGGAAGTGCTTTATTTTCACCACAATCGAATCAAGATTATACTGCAGTTTATGCAGCTGGTGCTATTTCAGATTCTACTACATATACTTCTAAATCATTTGAAAGTAATTTAGTTATCGATTACGATTTTGGTAGTTGGGTAAATAGTAATACTTTAACAAGTTGGACATCAAGTGCTGCAACTGTTGTTTCAAAACAAACTCTTGCAAGTCAATCACCATCTGGTTCTAATAGTTTTGCTGTGAAGTTTAATACTCAGGGTAGTTATATAAGTCAATCATTTACAGTTCAAGGAAATTCTGTTTATCAGGTACGAGCATTGGCATCATCTTCTAATGTAGGAGAAGGAACTATTGATATGGAAATTAGTGGTGCATATACTCAACGAACTTTTAGAGGTATAGCAGGAAATGGTTCATGGACTCAAACAAGAGATGATTTTGACACAAGTGGTTCGGCAGGAGTAAATCAAACTTTAAAACTTACCTTCACCGCGGTATCTGCCTCGTCAGATGTAAAACCACTATTAGATACGGTATTTTTTGAAAGATGGGAAGGTGCACATTTTAGTGATACAGAAGTCGAGATTAGTGGAAAGTATCATGACGCAGGACAATCGGATGGGTTTAATGACCATGCTACGAGGTATAATACTGCCATTACAAAAACTGTTGAAATACAAGATACTTATGGTGGTCTTGCAATTGCTTGTTTCTTACCAGGAACTTTAATACTAATGTCAGATGGAACTACGAAACCAATTGAAGATATAAATGTTGGTGATGAGGTAATGTCAATAGATTTACCTGGATTACCAGATGAAGATTTGGGTTATTCGGAATGGAAGGCATATACTATGAGACCAATGGATAATTTGTCAGAAGTGGTAGATAGATATAGAAAAACTGCCAATGTAGAACATTTGTTTTATGATTATATGGATGGATATTATAGTATTAACAACGGATATTTAAAAGTTACAAGAGAACACGACCTTTTTATATATTATAATGGAAAATGGAGATGGGCGACGCCAAATGAATTAAATAAAGATATGAAAATGTTTAGTTATTTGGGAGAAGTGATAAATATAGACTCCGTAGAATGGGTAGAAGGTGAAGTTGAAGTTGTAAATTTTGATGTAGAACCATTAGATGTTTATTTTGCAGGTGGTGTGTTAGTTCATAATAAAGGGGCAAGTTCTGAACCATAAAAAATATGATTTGAGAATTTTTTTAACTATTTATTTAAGGATAATAATAGGTTTTATATGTCAATACTAAATCGTGGTTGGATTTACGATTCAATAACAAGAAATCAAGATTCAGGTTCAGTATCATATAGATGGACGCATGGTGCCAACGACTTGTATATGGGAAGTGGAATTATGTATTTTTCCATTCCGTATTTTTTAAAGGCCAAAGTATGTGTTTGTCTTGGTAGTGGTGGTGGATATGTGCCACGATTGATGGTTGATTGTGTTCATGAATTAAATGAGACTGAAATGTATGGTGAGGGTAAGTTCGGTGAGGTTTATGTAATTGATGCAACAAATGGTTTTAATGGAGAAGTTGATTGGTCAGATGAAGATAGTTTTTTAAGAGAAAAGTTTAATCCACGATTTTTAAACACTACTACGGAAGATGCATTCTATAACTTTTTTGTTAAGAGAGACATCAAGATAGATTATTTACATATAGATGCAGACCACACCTACGAGGGATGTAAACTTGATTTTGATTTATATTCCACGATAATGAATGAGAATGGAATAATATCAATACACGATACAGACGAAAAATATTGGGAAAATTTTACTATATATGAGGGAGAACCACATGATGTATGTACTGGTCCGAGTGAAGTTGTAAAAGAAGTTAGTGAAGAATGGGAAACATTTAATTTGTTTGATTATAAAGAAAAAAATGAAGTATTACCTTCTTCTGGATTAACTTTGTTACGGAGAAAAAATGAAGTATAAAATAACAAAGTTTACTACAGAAGAAAAAGAAGATATTCAAAAACGATATGGTGAATGGGCGGATCCTGAAAATGTAAGTTGGGTGAGTATTGAATATGATACAGTTGTTCTTTCTGCTGTAAATTTGTTTGGTGCGAAAAATGCAAAGAAAATTGAAAAAAAAATAAATTCATGTAAATGGATAAAAAATATTGCTGAAAAGGTATGGGCTTATGAAAAATTTAAAGACCATCAAATGCATTCTTCACCATATATTGAAGGTAGAATAGGGGATTATCCAATAAAAGATTTTAATGATGAAACTCATCAAAGAATTTTATTAGAAGAAATTGAAACTGGTGGAGTTGATGGACGAGGATTTCTAAGTTCTTTTATTAACAAAAGAGCATCTGAATTATCATTTAATACTTTAGATGAAGAGTTTGCTATTCGTGAAGTATTAATGGAATGTGAAAGATGGAGTAATAAATTTATAGATAAAAGAATTTTTAAGTTTACTGATGATTATAAAATTGGAATAGATGCACCCAAACAAGAAATAGATGCTAGAATACGGCTTTCAGTTTTAGAAGAACAAGTTGATTTTGGTGGAGAGAGCGGTATAGGATTTAATAGTGAATTTATTGAAAGTAGAGTCATTGATTATGAATTTAAATCGGTGGATGAAGAACTAAATGTTAGACAAAAGTTGTCTGATTTAGAGTCGCATACGACACCATATGTAGAATTAAGAATAAGGGATTATGAAATAGAAGATTTAGATGATGAATTAGTAAAACGAATAAAATTAGAAGAATGTGAGAAACTTAATAGTAAGTTTATCCAAAAAAGAATAAAACCACATATGGGAAAAATTCATCCTAATATTGAACTTGAAAAAAGACAAATTTTACAAGAGTGTGATAGACATACTAATGACTATGTTAAAGAAAGAATAAAAGAATTTCAACCACTTACTTTAAAGACTAAAAACCACGAAGATTTATATGAACAATTACAATGGAGAGAAGATTTAGAACAATGTGAAGAACACACCACAGAATTTATAGAAGAAAATATAAAATTCTATAAAGGTCGTGGTGTAGAAATGGCATCACCTACACAAGAACTTGAATATAGATTAAAACTTGAGGAATGTGAAAAGTTTAATACTGAATATATTTCAAGAGAAACAGCAAGATTAAAAGATGAATATTTAATTCGTGATCCTAACGAGGAATTAAAACATAGAATGAATTTAGCATTTTTTGAGGATAATGTAAAGGATAAAGAAAAGATAGCAGATAAAGATACATTTTGGGATATGATTTCAGTTCATGGTCTTGAGAATATGGATCTTCTTAAAACAGAACTAAACGAAGTTGGTAAAGGTTTTTGTTTAGCAAAGTGGAATCAAGTTAGTATTCTTTTACAGACAGGTCAAACTCATTCTTGTCACCACCCAAGACCACACGTTGTTCCACTACGAGAATTGGAACACGATCCATCTGCATTACATAATACTTTATTTAAAAAGATGCAAAGAAAAACCATGTTGAAAGGTGGTCGTCCAAAGGAATGTGATTATTGTTGGAATGTAGAAGATGCAAATCCAGGAGCATTTAGTGATAGAGTTATGAAAAGTGGAGAAGCTTGGGCATTTCCATATTTTGATAAAATTAAAAGGGCAGATCCATCTGAAAATACACTACCATCTTATGTAGAAATTTCATTCAGTAATCAATGTAATATGTGCTGTTCTTATTGTGATGTGAAAAGTAGTTCGAATTGGCAACAAGAAATAAAAACAAAAGGACATTATCCTACGAGTGGAATGTATAATAATACTGAATGGATGGAACGAGATGGTATTGTTCCTATTCCATTTACACAACCAAATCCATACAAG
>Ga0080013_1004304_pt1 | contig 14119 bp, 14 predicted proteins | sample ETNvirenome_6_85_FD_69236 | JGI IMG/M metagenome (GOLD analysis project Ga0080013, IMG submission 69236) | Marine viral communities from the Pacific Ocean - ETNP_6_85 (SPADES assembly) (version 2) | ecosystem: Environmental > Aquatic > Marine > Oceanic | place: Pacific Ocean | collected 2013-06-19
TACCCTACGCCAGACACTTTCAAAGATAGAGAACTCTATAAGCAACTAGGGTGGCTTGGCAAGTCTAAGCCTGACTATGCAGACAACAGCTTGCCCGACAGCCGGGACGAGCTAAAATATGAACTATATCCAAAAAATGGCACCCAAATGTGGGATGCTTATAAACAATACGCAAAACAATGCGAGGTAAATTATGATGACGAAGTGGTACGAGAAAGTATCCAAGAAACTTACAGAATTGCTCATGACCGTATCGACAGCTATTATCCTGATAGCACTGTTAGGCTTCCTGATTTTGTGGTCCCTAGTGGAGTCACCGCCGATCAGGAACTTTCTAAGTTATGTGGTGAAGGTATGCAAGAGCGACAACTCGACAACAGACCAGACTACGTTGAACGAATAAAAGAAGAACTACAGGTTATTCATGACCGTGGCTTTTCAAAATACTTTTTAACGATGAAGGCAATAAGCGATGAGGCAACTAAAGTTCAACTTGTCGGTGCTGGCCGCGGCTCTGCTGCTGGCAGTCTTGTTGCGTATGTACTTGGTATCACAGGGGTCGATCCATTAAAATATGGGCTGTTGTTTAGTCGCTTTCTTAGAAAAGACACTAAAGACTATCCCGATATCGATTATGATGTTAGTGATCCGATGGAGCTAAAAGAAATACTAATTAAGAAGTGGGGTGAAAACACAGTTGTTCCTATTTCTAATTTCAATACTCTGCAGCTTAGATCTTTGCTTAAAGATATATCTAAGTTTTACGGAATTGATTTTTCAGAAGTCAACAAAGTAACTTCTGTTATGATTAGGGAAGCAACTCCTGTTGCAAAGAAGAAACATGGAATTACTGCGGGTGTTTACTCGCCTACTTTTGAGGAGGTAAAAGAATACAGTGAAAGTCTTAAACAATTTCTTAAAAAATACCCACACGTTGCTACGCACGTTGATCGACTATATGGGCAGGTTAGAAGTGTCAGTCGTCACGCTGGCGGGGTGGTTATTGCTGACCAACTAAACAAACACATGCCGTTAATTAACAGTGGGGGAGTACGGCAGACCCCATGGAGTGAGGGACAAAATGTTAGACACCTTGAGCCTCTTGGCTTTATCAAGTTTGATATACTCGGACTTGCATCATTACGAATGGTTGAGGATTGCATCAAGCATGTTCTTCGGCGGCATCATGGTGTACAAGATCCTAGTTTTAACGATGTCAAAAAGTGGTACGATGAAAACTTAGATCCAAATGTTTTGGATTTGGACAACCAAGCCGTTTATAAGAACATCTTCCACAAAGGTAAGTGGGGTGGTATATTCCAGTTTACTGAAGGTGGAGCGCAGGGGTTCTGTAAAAAGGCCAAACCAACGAGCATCATTGACATTTCAGCCGTCACATCAATTTATCGACCGGGGCCCTTGTCGGCTAAGGTTCATAACCATTATGTGGCAGCTAAAAGAAATCCGCAAAATATTAAATATGTACACCCCTTAGTCAAGGAAGTTACTAAGGAAACTCACGGTTTTCTTATTTTCCAAGAGCAGATCGCTTTGCTCGCTCACAAGCTGGGTAAGAACCTTACGCTTGATGAGGGGAACATGCTTCGCAAACTATTGACAAAAAAAGGAACAACAGGTAAAACCTATGAAAAGAAAAAGAAAATCTATGACAAGTTTATTGAAGGGTGTATGGAAAAGAACCTACGACGCGATCAAGCCGACCAACTCTGGCAAACCTTCGAATACTTCTCAGGTTATGGTTTTAATAAGTCCCACGCAGTCAGCTATTCTATTCTTAGCTATCAGTGTGCCCATCTTCTTAATTACTATCCCGCTGAGTGGCTGGCCGCCTTCTTGGATAAAGAACCCGAAGCAAAAAAGTCAAAGGCGATATCCATCGCAAGAAGTCTTGGATATGATATCCGGATGGCCGACATAAACACGTCGGGCAAAGTGTGGGAAATTGATGGTAAAACGCTGGTGCAGCCGCTCTCTTCCCTTAAGGGGCTAGGAGACGCAGCCATTGATCAGATCATGGCACATCGACCATTTAACACTGTTGAAGAGCTTTTGTTTAACGAAGACATTGTTTATTCAAAGCTAAACAAAAAGGCGTTGGATGTTATGGTTCGCGGTCAGGCAATGAATAAGCTAATGGACGATCGGTTCACTGGGCTTAAACACTTTTGGTCTGCTGTTGCGGTCGATCGACCCAAGACTGAGAAGAAGCTCATTGAAAATATTGAACTATATAAACCAGAAGGCGACTTTTCAACAGAAGAAAAAATAGAATACATTTCAAGCTTGACGGGCATATACCCATTAGAGTTAGTAATTGACGATGAAAAGATTAAAAAGTTCCAGAAGTTAAAGATCCCGTCGCTTGGTGAGTTTGACACTGCTTTAAAAATTGCGTGGTTTATTCCTCGCGAGGTCATTTCAAAGAAGACAAAGCACGGCAAAGTATATTGGATTATAAGAGTTGTTGACAACAATACAGCTACAGATATTAAATGTTGGGGAGTAAGACCCGACACTGACTATATTAAGATTAACACTCCTTATATTGCCAAGCTGGACTACAGTGAAACATGGGGTTTCAGCACTCGATCAATAAAACATAACTTTAAAGTCTTGAATAATTGATATTCTCTTGGGGTGGAAACTATTTATATAGAATCCATGGAGGATCTATGAAATGCCTAACCCAAGAAGACGCCGTACAAAATTTATATTAACCCGTGCATTACTCAATGTAGGCATCAGCCCTGCTCTCTTATACAAAGAGACCGGGGCTGTTGTAAACACGGTTATCCAAGGAATAAAAAGCTCTCGCCTTGCCGAAGGGCGTGGACAGACTGCTGATATGGCTTTTGTCCAAGGGGGCACCATGTCACCACTGCCCGGCGGAATTAATATGAATGGGGCCGGCATATTTGTTTCATCCGAAGGGGCCTTTACAGACACAGATTCCACCACCTTTAATCATTATTATTTTGGATCCCCCGATGTTAAAATGAGTGAAACCGGCGCTATAGCCGGCACCCATGCCCTCGGCCTTGGCAAAGGCTATGGGAATTTATCTCCGCAGGGCGTCACAAGTGTTACTACGCTATATACCCCAAACGGGCCTTTAAACCCCTATGTGTCTAAGTTTGCCGCTGCCGTGGGTTTCCCATATACACAAGCATGTCAAGTAGGAACGGCTGCGTGTTCTGCGCAGCAAACTGCAAGTGTTTACCTAGGTGCATATTTTGGTGCCGTCGAAGCTTCAGGCGGCTTGGGGAAACCTTATTTGCACATGTCTGGAAGTGGAAGGCTATATTTACACGACGCGGCATGTGCTTATGACGTTATGGAAGTAAGAAACTGGACCACTGGTAACGTTCCTAGAATTGGTGTTATATTCAACGAAGCAGGCCCATACACCAATCCAACGATAACAATGAAGTTCAGGGCCTTTGACCCGGCCGTGCAACTCAACGATTTGATCGGTCATCAGTTTGAATTTACTGCTGGTGACTCTTTTAGCGTGGGAAGCGATAACAGCCCGACTACATCATCGGCTACCTTCCCATCAGGAACGACTGCTCTCGACGCAGCTTACAATTTTTCTAAGGTGGTAGAGGCAACCCTTGGCAACGATTCGGGCCTGTTCGCCCACCACCCTACGTCGAGCCAAGAAGTCGCATCTTGGATTATTACCCGTGTTGACCCATCAGGAACCGCCAATTTCCCTCTAGGGCCATGGGCGGGGTCGGTCAATGCCAATGCTGCAGTGGTCACTATCTATGATGCTGATAATAGTACGATACACAAACCTAATATTGGATCACCGCGGCTTCCTTCCACAGAGGTGTCGGCGTTCGGCGACTGGTCAGGCATTTATACCAACGAAGGCACAGTGCCGCCCAAGTTCTGGATGGTTTCCGCAAGTATGGCCGAGGCCGGGCAAGTCTCGCAGGCATGGTGCGCATATTCCTGCAGCTTACCATGGAGTAACTGGCAGGGATCCCCCGGCACAGGCTCATATAGCAGAGCTTATTTATGGGCTGGCTCTGGCTCCAATGGTCGTTATTTGGGCTGCGTTGGTAACGATACTTTGACGGGTAGTGTTCCCCACGCTTCAGTGATCGTATCACAATTGCTATTAGATTGTAGCGGAAGTGCTGTTAGCGGAACTTCAGGTAGCGCTCCGGGCGTCTGTGTGTGGTTAACGGGTGCAAATCACGCAGGTTCGTTTTTCCCGAACTGTAATCCGGTGGGATTGGCGACCGAGTGTAGGAACGAATGGATTTAGTATTTTCAGCATTTTCTTGTTGTGGAGTACTATTTATAATAGTTAATACGGAGGGCCGAATGAATGCCTAGTAATAGAAAAAGACGAGAAAAACGAATAATGAGAAAGGTTTTAGCCAGAAGCGCGGTTAGCGCCAATGGGTTTAACCTAGAGAGTCTATATAATCGGGGCGGCGCCCACCACACTACACAAATTATCAACGCTACTAAAAGTAGTGTGTTGAGATCTCAATATGTGGCCAAGGTTTTGAAGCGCAACGATCCCACGATTTTACCCTTCCAGCAAGGCGGCGGGATGGCCTCTACTCAGGATACGGACGGCGCTGGAATTATGTCGACCATCGATCAGGGCAGTGAAGCGGCGTGGACGGGAGTTGACATCGGAAGCTTGCCCCACTTTGTAACAGAAATATCTTTTCCCTTTAATGGCGAAGCAGCCCCCATTCAAAAAACAACTCCTTTAACTTGGCCAGCCGGAGTCGGCCCCCAAGCGGCCGGCAGCGGAATTACTTTAACTGACGCACCCGAAACTCTTGGCATCGGCGGCTCCCAAGTGATGATTTATTCATCGAACGGTCCGAAAATACCATACGTTCCCGCGTATTCTGTTGGTGGCGGCTGGTATGCCAACCAGCTATCAGAGAATGGCTCTACTGAAAAAAGAATTGCTCGTATATATTTCCACGGCAGTATGTACGACCAAGGCGCCGTTGGGACTACTCCTGACGCTCAAGGCACCCTAGGGAATTATATCCACGTCAGCGGCGCCGGCAGTGTAAATGGCAATTTCGGCGACCCGCTGCAAGTCTACAATCTTCAATATTGGCCAACACAAAGTGTTGCGCAGGCCGCAATCGCATTTAATTGTGAGGACCAGCCCGGCTATGCCCACCTCATAACCAGCGGATGCGTTCTAACAATAACTGGCGCAGATCTCACCACTACGTATGTTTTATCATCTTCTATAGCACATCCGGGCGTCAACATAACATCCACGGCCGGCACTTTTGCGGATCCTTTTGTTTTTTCGACCGGTTCAGACTCAGGCTCTTGCATGTTAAACCTTAAAGACGTTCTCGGGTCAGTGGCTAGCAAAGACTTCGTGGCGCGTACCTTGGAACCCGGGTGGGCTGAATACGCTGTGGCCGCGGATCCAGACCGCGCAGCTTTAATTTTGTATTCAAAAGAGTTGGGGACTAATAATGCTGCTCAAATTTCAAGCAGCAACACGGCATCGCTGGACGTATGGGTACCCAACTTTTCTAGTGATGAGCCGGCGTCGGCTGGCACGCATACTGCCCTTACACTTCCCGCCGCCGGCTGCTTTTTTTCTTCTAGTGGCGGCAACACTGCTAGCAACTTAGGGTCCATTATGTCTAGCGAGATGGACGACGCCGGCCGAGTCCCTGCATGGATGACGTGTAGCCTTCCATATAGTAGTTCTATTGCGGCGGATCTTACATGGGATTATAATCCTCTTGGCATCACGGCCACTACCCTGACCACCCCATTCCCCGGTATGGCTTTTTACTTCAAAGGGAGTGACACCACTGGAAGCGTTATTAACGAAAGTCGCGGTATTTGATAATAATAGTTGACAAAGTTTAAAACCTCCTGTATTATTGAAAGATAACACAGGAGGTTTTTTATGTTTTTAGAATACAGCAAAACGCACGAGGGTGCAAGGCCACCCACGCGCTCCAACCCATCAGATGCAGGCGCAGATCTTTTTTATTGTCCTAAAGAGGCTATCGTAATCACAGTGGATCCCAACAGATCAATTGTATTGCCAACCGGTTTACGCTTTGGCATTCCGCATGGTTACATGCTAGAAATCAAAAACAGATCTGGGATTGCAGCCAAGCGCTCATTAATTGTGGGAGCTTGTGTTGTAGACGCTGGCTATGATGGTGAAGTATTTGTTAATATTCATAACATTGGAAATGTACAACAAAGAATATTTCCACATGATAAGATTGCACAAGCGGTTTTAATACCGGTGGCCCACCCTCGCTTTATTGAAAGAGAAAATGGTCGTCTTTATGATGATAATATTTGTATTTCAGATCGTGGTGATGGAGCCTTGGGAAGTACGGGGGATAAATGAAACTTTATAAAATAACTGATGACAAATTGGAGTCGTTAAAAAAGACACCGCGGCCGATGGCCCTTTTGTTTAGTTCCACCGGTTGTCATTTGTGTATTGGTCTTAAGCCAGTATATAAAGCGGTGATGCCATTTTATGATGGCCAATTTGATTTTGGTATTGCGAACATAGATATGTGTCCGGAGATAAAAGAAAAGTTTATTGAAGAAGGGGTGCCCACCATCTGTATTCTTTTTGATGAGGTGGCTTATTATATTCCAGAGCCAGACGAGCCGGAAAAACACACTTGGTATTCCGCAGACTATATTAAAAAGCAATTAAATGCTTTTACAGAAGGAGATTTCTATTCATGGAATGCACGAATGATTTAGATCGTTTCCAAAAACAGCTTTTTGATTCGGCTAAAAGAAACTTAAATAAAGAATTTTTAGCTTTTGATGATGTATTACTTGTCCCACAACATTCAGAAGTAGAAACTAGGCGCGATGTTAATCTAAGCCAAAAGCTAGATTCTAATATCAAGCTAAACATTCCCATTATTGCCAGCCCCATGGACACAGTAACAGAAATAGAAATGGCTTGTGCCATGTCTGATATGGGAGGGCTGGGGATTCTCCATAGGTACAAACCCTTGATGAAACAAGTTGAGATGGCGTTTCATTGTCATGAAAAAGGAGTGAAGAACGTCGCTGCAGCCATTGGAGTTACCGGCGATTATTTAACCAGAGCCGAAGCCTTAGTCAATATTGGAAAGGCAAAGATACTTTGCCTAGATGTCGCCCATGGCCACCACGTCTTGGTAGAGCGCGCATTAAAATCTTTAAAGGATATTTATGGTAAGGGCGTTCACCTAATGGCAGGTAACGTCGCAACGTTGGAGGGTTTTAATGATCTGGCTGATTGGGGCGCTGATAGTATTAGATGTGGCATTGGAGGTGGTAGCATTTGTACTACAAGAATACAGACGGGACACGGCGTTCCGGGGCTTGCAACGATATTTGAATGCGCCCAATCAGACAGAGATGCAAAAATCATCATTGACGGCGGTATTAAAAATTCGGGTGATATTGTTAAGGCTCTCGCTGCTGGCGCTGATTTTGTTATGTTGGGATCACTTATGGCAGGTACTACCGAGTCTCCCGGGCAAGTAATAACTTATACCGATGGCAGCAAACGTAAAGCTTATCGCGGCATGGCCAGCAAGAAAGCACAAGAAGAGTGGAGAGGAAAGTCCAGTGCCCCAGAAGGTATTGCAACGACCGTTCACTATAAAGGCTCTGTTAAAAACATAATAAAAGATTTGGTCGGGGGCATTAAGAGCGCCTGTTCTTATTCAGGAGCCTTCAATTTAAAAGAGTTGAGAGGTAATGCTGTCTTTTGCCGGCAAACAAACGCTGCGACTTTTGAAAGCTCAGCACATATTTTAAAAAGATGAAGTATAAAGAAATAATATTTTTGGTCCCAGAGAAGGTCCACGCAGATCTGAAAGTCAGATTAATCTACGATAAGATTCCAATGACTAAGTTTGTAAGAACATGCGCTCAGGCTTATTTAAATAATGATAAAAGAATTGTACAATTAATAAATGAACAAAAAGAAAAAGACAAGATCGACAATAAACAAAAGCGGGCGGCAAATATTAAATTGGCTGCCAAGGGTGAGCAGCTTTCCAAAACGTTTGGGCTGACAGAAGAGGATGTGAAGGAATTATATGATGTTATTGAGGACAAATGAATGAATGAGTGTACAGAAGTGTGTAAAAAGAATAACAGCCCATGCCGGCAGTGTGAATGCCGGTTGTGGGTAGACTACCCATCAGACTTAAATTGTGTGGCTGTGTCTATTGAAAAGCACGGCCAGCTTACTTTGAAAGAGGCGGCTAAAAGATTGGGAGTTTCCCATGTAAGAATAAAACAAATCCAAGATAAAGCTCTCAAAAAGATTAAAAAGTTCATTTAAGAGATATTTATACTAGGATGGTGACTGTCATGAAACGTTATGAGATTAAGTTTATTAATGAAAACGCACAGCCAAAAAAGGTTATGATAGAAATTGATACCCACAAAGAGCTTTTGCGCTGGATAGATCTGTTAAAGAAAATGAAGGCTGCAGAGAAAATTACTTATAAGGAAAAACCCGATCTCATTTAAATGGAACTATCTGCTTTTAAGCACTATTTATAAGTGACTTCCACGGAAATATTTTAAGGAGTATGGAACATGTCTGACAAAAAATTATTAGAAGAGGCAACAGTCAAAAAGTTTATGAAGCTGGCCAACATCGCGCCGCCACTTCGCGAAAGCTTTGTTGATGCTCTGGATGAAAAACGCAGAAAAAAAGGCAAAGGAACCGACGAGGGTCGCGACGATAAGCCAAGCAGACGGAAAGAACGCGAGTTGAAGAGTGGTAAAAAGCGCTATGCCGGCAAGCAAGAAGAGGCATACGACCCGATGGAAGGCCTGTTTGAAGAAGATTATCTTGATGAGCAGGAAGAAGACGTTGATGTTGATGTTGACCTTGAAGAGCCCGAAGAGGAAGAAATTGATGTTGATATTGATATTGAAGAGCCTGAAGAGGAAGAGGCTGAAGAAGGATTGGAAGTCGACATTTCCGAAGAAGACGCTCGCGCCCTACTCCGCGTGGCCGAGGCACTTGCTGCAGCTTTAGGCGTTGAACGGGAAGAGGAAGAGCCCGAAGAGGAAGAGATTGAAATCGAGGAGCCCGAAGAGGAAGAAGAGATTGAAGTTGAGGAAGAGCCTGAAGGGGAAGAAGTCGAAGTAGAAGAAGAGGAAGAAGAAATAATGCAAGAGGCTCTCGTTAAGAAGATCGCTGCTAGGGTTGCCAAGCGCCTCTTAAAAAAGTAAACAAAACTTAGTTAAAAAGTTTAAACGCCCTCTTTCTTAGAGGGCGTTTTTTTTATTGACATTTTCTTTATTTCTGCTATCTTAAATGTGGCACATTAGAGTGTTATAATATTCAAGAGGCAACCAATGACAAAAGTTTTTATGAAAGACGATAAGCTCCAAGAAGCTTTATACAGCGGTATCAATAAGTTGGCAGACGTTGTAGCCTCAACTTTAGGTCCGAAAGGAACAAATGTAATTTTAAAAGCCAAAGGGCATAACCCCATCTTAACAAAGGACGGTGTAACAATTGCCAAGTTTATTGATTTGGAAGATCCGTTTGAAGACGCTGCTGCTCAAATTATCAAACAGGCGTCGTCCCGAACAGCCGAAGAGGCTGGTGACGGCACAACGACTTCTACAGTTCTAGCCCGCGCCTTAGTAAACAAGGCCCGCAAATACTTAAAGGCTGGTGTTAACATTACACAGTTGAAAAGCGGAATGGAAGACGCGCTGCTTGATGTTATCAAATACATGAAAGAACATTCAAAGCAGATTAAATCTATTGATGACATTCGACATGTCGCCACCATCTCAGCTAATGGTGATGAAGCCATTGGAGAAATGATAGCAACTGCACTTGATAAAGTCGGGATGGACGGAGTTATCAATATTGAATCTGGAAGAACAAATGATACGAGGGTTGATATAGCCGAAGGTTTCAGCTTTGATGCGGGCCATGCCGCAAACGCTTTTGTGACTGATAAGCGCAAACAAACTACGTCTTATAAAAATTGTCTGGTATTTATAACTGATCACAAACTGTCGGTGGTTGAGAGCATGCTGCCGATATTAGAAATTGCAGCACGAGAAGGAAAGCCATTACTTATAGTTGCAGAAGAAATTGAAGGCCAGCTTCTAGCTGCCCTTATTATGAATACAGTCCGCGGCTCAATGAAAATTGTGGCAGTCAAAGCACCATTGTATGGAGAAGAGCGACGCAATCTATTAAAAGACTTGGCCGCAGTCACAGGGGCGCGCTTTGTTGGTCGAGACTCTGGCGTGGCTTTTGATCAATTCAAGTTAGCGGATTTTGGTGTCGCCGAAAACGTTGAAGTTAAAAAGAAACAAACTATTTTATTGGGTGGGAAGTCTAACTATGAAATAATAGAAAAAACTATAGCAGATCTCAAAGAAGAAATAAAAGAAGAAGATGATTTACAAATATGTGAGCGCATTCAACAGCGTATCAATCGCTTGGCCGGCGGGGTTGCCGTTATCCGCGTCGGAGCCAACACAGAAATTGAAATGATTGAGAAGCGCCACCGTATAGAGGACGCACTAGAGGCCGTCATGGCCGCACAGAAGGCCGGTATCCACGCAGGCGGGGGGATGGCCCTCATTCAGGCTTGGAAGGCCGTTAAACGCCCCACGTTAAAGGGGGATAAAAAGATGGGTTATGCGATAGTTTTCGAAGCCTTAAAGGAGCCACTGTGGCAAATAGCCAAAAATGCGGATGTATCTCCTGAGTTGGTATTGGAGAAGGCGTCTAAACTCAAGCCGGGCTTTGGCATTGATATGACAACCAACAAGAAAGTAAACATGTATGAGGCGGGAATCGTTGACCCAGTGCAGGTAACATGTTGTGCTCTTAAGAACGCAGTGTCGGTTGCCATGGCCATTTTAACGAGTAGGCATGCAGTGTTGGAGGCGCCGAAATGAAAATACAATATACGTTTACAGCAAACTTAAGTGAGATTCATGAAGTGTTATTTGACAAGCTTAAACGAGCAGAGAATAAAACTAGCGTCGCCGAAGGGCTAGCCCATCTCAAGACGAGCCTAATTGCTAAAAAAGACTTGGCCATGATAGAGAAAAAGATGCAAGCCGTCTTGGAAGATGTAGAAATTCTTCAACATGAAATATATCAATGCTTGGCTACAGTGAAAGGGCTCAGAGGATCTTTAGAGGGAGACGGTAAAGCCGAACCCACCCAAGCAGCACCCGAACAAGGCGCGCCTATAGGTGTGCCAGTAGACAATCCACTACAAAAATTAGCCAATCTCGCGACTTCTTTGAAGAACATAGAATAAATAAACTATTTATTAAGCCAAGGGGACAAAATAAATGTATAAAGAACTATTTTCCGAGCTTTTAAAAGAGGGCGTTATTAAAATACACGAAGCTAAAGACAAAGAAAAAAAGGCAAAAGAGTATAAGTTTGATGCTGATGAGTTTTATAAAACCGCTTTAAAAATGTTCAAGCCGCCGTCAGAGCAGGCAGGCAAGTTTGGAACAGAGGAGCGTGAATGGTTCCAAAGTTATATTTCTGATAACATTAAAGGCACCACTTTAAAAGAAAAAGTCGCGAGCATTAATGAAATGGTCAGCATCGAAGGTGAGGTGCCCGAAAACATTTATAAGCTTATGTCTGCTTTGGGCGCTATTAAGATACTTCAGCAAACCATTGATGATTTTAATCCCGCAACTGCTGGTTTCACATTTGAAGCTTTCCTTTCAGGGCTTTTAAAGGGTCGTCAAGTTACTGATCAAATTGGTGGTTCGCTACCCATTGAAGACTGTTGGCTGATGATTGATCCCGATACGGGTGAGCCGGGGCAACCCGTCAGCTTAAAGCTTTTGACTGGCCAGAATGTTGAAAAGACGTTGGTGGAGGGAAGTATAGAAAACTTATTAGCTTTCTTTAGGCGAGATAACATTGCACCAGTGGCAAACACCAAGGGCATCGAGTATATTATTGCCATTAAATTTGCCAATAAGAGCATGGGCCTTTACTCTTTTACCATTAAACCCAAAGATTTCTTTTTTTGGATCGATGAGAAAAATTTTAGTTTTAATAAATACAAGGCGGCGGAAGACTATGCCCTTAGACAAATGGGGGGCGGTGAAGTTGAGGAGGTCGTTTTAAGTGAAGCCAGAGGGAAAGAGGCCGACGAACAACTTGAGGACTTTAGAAAAGCACATTCAGAAATATGGCCGATGTATGGTCCCGCGCCGGATGCTGAACTGGGAGATGTAAGGCGCGCAAATTTAAGCCAAGTAATCAAAAACATTTTGCCCAAAGCAGCGGGCAACTTTTCTACTAAGCGCCTGCAAGCGAAGACTTTCCAAGGCATTCAGCAGGCTTTAAGTCCTGTGGGAGTTCAAGCTTTCGAAAAATATAAACAGCTTGATGGCGCCGTCGTTGATGAACTAATGGAGATCCCCAGCCCAGCAGAGGTTTGGGAAAAAATAGAACAAGGGGATGTGGCAGAGGCAAAAAGGATTGCTAATATTCTCAAGCTTCGTCATCGTGGTCTAAAAACTACTATGCAAAGGCAAAGCCCAAGCAGCCCTTATGCGCCTCATTTCTTGTCTCAGCGCGCAGCCAAGAAGATAAAAAAACAATATACAAACCGTAAAATGGTCCAACAACTTAATGAGCTTGGGAGTGGTGACCCTAAAGATGTTGTTAAGTGGTCATGGATGCTAGACTACATGAAAAAGAAAAATCAATTTCATTTGTATTTGCGCACTGTCATTTCTCATGGTGAAGACTATGGCGAGATGACTTTTAATAAAAAAGAAATTTATAAAATATTAGAAAAATATTCAGAAGACCTTAAGAGACAAATTGGCCCTGTTTATAAAGCTTTCGCAGATTTAACAGCGGCGATTAATGGCTACTTTATTTTGAATAAGCCGTTGAGCGCGCAGGCTGCCACTGACAGCCTTAAAGAGTTGAAGGTCCGGGTTGATGACTTGCCAGAAATAGAAGAGACCCCAGAGGGGATGCCGCTACCTGACGGCGTCGTTATAGAAAGCACGCAACAAACATTTGAAAACAATTTTGATAAACTAATCAGCCAAGCGCTAAAAGATATTTTCTCTTAAGCCCCCTATATATTAAAGAATTTCCTTGGAGGGGACATGAGATCCTATTCTGTTAAAATTGTCCGCACATACGAAATCATTATACAAACTAAAGCCGAGAACGAACAGGACGCCATCGCTGCAGCACAGAACATTTTAGAAGATGGCGAGGATGTTGAAATGACCGTTGCCGATGAGTACGTGGAAAAGGTTACAAAAGATTAGCCCTTGACAAGTTCGCTCCCTATGTTATACTGTATATGTCCTCTGAAAAAAGGGGCATAACATTAGTATAGGAGACTAAAAACATGGCTAATAATCTAGCAAGAACAAGAGATCGACTTTTTGGGGATCTCTTTGGTGACTGGAATGATCATTTTGATCTGATGTTTCGCCCTATGGGCAATTCATTTTTTAATACAGGCCCGGCGAATGTCGGCCTTCCGCACACTAACGTCTTGAGCAATAAGGACGACTGGACTATCGAGGTGGCAGCGCCGGGGTTGGACAAGAAGGACTTTAAGATCGCGATCGACAAGGATGTGCTTACAGTTTCATATAACGTAAAGAAGGAGAGCAATAATTCTTTTATTAGCAATTCTTTCCAGCGCTCATGGAACCTACCAGAGGGCACAACGTTTGAGGATATCACCGCCTCTTATAAGTCAGGCATCTTGGGGCTTACTGTAAAGAAGCCGGATGTCGTCAAGCAAGAGACCAAGTATATCAACATTACTTAAATTTAAATTAAACTTAATAAACACTAACAGGCGTGTATGACCGACGCAGCGAACAGGACAACGGGGGGGGCTTTCGCCCCCCCCAATTTCAAAGGAACAACAATGGAAAAGAAGAAGCATGCATTTTGGCGATGTCCAAAGTGCAGAAAAGAAGGCAAACTTTTAGAAGAAAAATCATTTATTTATTATCATACATGTAAACACGGCGAACAAAAGCGAATGCGAAGGTGGAGTGGAAATTCTGGTAGACTTATAGG
>Ga0080013_1004305_pt1 | contig 14117 bp, 6 predicted proteins | sample ETNvirenome_6_85_FD_69236 | JGI IMG/M metagenome (GOLD analysis project Ga0080013, IMG submission 69236) | Marine viral communities from the Pacific Ocean - ETNP_6_85 (SPADES assembly) (version 2) | ecosystem: Environmental > Aquatic > Marine > Oceanic | place: Pacific Ocean | collected 2013-06-19
AACTAACAAAGGAAAAAAGAGAGTCCTAAGTGAAATGCGTAATGAGATAGGTATGGCGAAGGTGGATAAGGATAAGAGAGCCGAGCAGTTACTTTACGGTGTTGATATTACTTCTGAAGATGCAATTTTTGATGGGCGTTCAGGATTGCAGTATCGTTTCCAACCATTCCCTCGCCCGATTGTGACTCAACCCATCAAGTTCTTCAACGAAGTTAACAGGTCGCAAGCATCTGTGGAAGATGCGATACTTGGTTTGATTGCTGAAGGTGAGGTGGAGTATAGAGGAGAAGTATTCAAATCTCCTTCTTACACAGCGTTTATGGACACTAACCCTCATGTGGGAGGGAACGACTTGGCGTTCACAGACCGTATTGACATGGAACTTCTTTTCCCTTCCGCACTACTTGACCAAAGATATAAGATTCTCAAAGGCAGGTTACTTGAGGACAATCAAACGACTGACCCTCGTATGAGATTGTTAAATATGATGCTTACAGGAGATTTCAAACCTATAAGATATGAGGAATTAAAAAAGATATGGGGGAACACTAAGCAAGTTGCCTATGTTAAGGATGGCTACAACGCTTTAATGGACATCTCTATAATCTCGACTTTGTTTGCTCAGAGGTTCGGAGTGCATGAGCCAAAGGCGACTGTTGATATTTCCGCAGAGTCTTTTGCTGTTAATTTGTCCCACAATAGAAACTCTGGGAACTACCACGACAGTTTAATTCCTCTCAATAGTTCGGGGTATTTCATTGATGCCTCCATTACTGAAAGCAAGATTTATCGCACCAGCATGGAAAAAAGTCAGCAAGCCCTTGCTAGAGGACATGGGGCGATGGTTTTAATGGATAGGGTATTGGCTATGAGATTCACAAACAGTTTGGCTAAGTTATCACGCTCATTGGCATATTTGCGCGGCAACCAATATGTCACTCGGAAGGAAGTCATGGATTGTCTTCCTTATGTGGTAGGGCATCGAATGGGTCGCTCTAAAGGTGATGGTGGTAAAATAGAATCAGGCTTAAATCCTCTCGCGGCGGCTAAGTTTGCGTCAGGACAAGAATTCGTCCGAGAGGCGATTGTTAAAGGTTACATTGAAAGAGCCATTGATTCTTTTGGTTCGCTGAGTATGGGATGCTCACAAGATTCTAATCCACAAGAACAACGCTCACAGAGCCGATGGGTGGAATGGGATTCCATGTTAGAGGAAGCGCGAAAGGATTTAGCCACTTCGCGCACTTACGCTGAGTATGAAATGAAAATGTGGGCGATGGGTAGGTTGGCTTCGGGAGGTGGAAATCCTCAAAACGCGGCAGGAACGGGCGACCCAATGGCGTATCTAATTTACAAGTTGGTTCTAATGGAAGAATTAACTACTCTGAGTGGTAGTCCTGAGTTAAAGGAAGTGACTTATGGAAGATTTGGTGGGACGGACAAGGATAACATTCTAACTCACACTTACAATGAGAGAATAAACTTCTATCAAGAACAAATCAGCGCATTTTTGACTTCTGTAAAAAATTACTCGGCTAACGACATAGGAATCCTTCGGCGCAGAGTTACTTTGGAACGATGGCTAACGATGGGGGATAAACTCTCTTTGTTAAACCAAATAGATTCTTTATTGGATGAATTAACAGGTTTCCAAATACCAGACCTGTTTGGGCCGCCCATAACTGTTGGGCCAGAGGAAAACACGGCTAATCAGGCTAATCAAATGAATTCTAAGATATGGGGTCTTTACTCGGCTTGCACTCAGCAGATGCCTGATGAATATCGTGAACTCGGCCTCTTAGAAACCACTCGCGTTATTGGATTCCCTGCGAATGACTTTATTCGCAACCCTACATGGTATGGTGGCTCAGGAACAGGTCGTGCGTCACACATTCTATATGCAGGGCGTGTGGGAGCATTAGACAAAGACGCATTCAAAGGGCTGAAAGGGTCAAATGGTGGTGACGGGGTTCCTGTTGATTCAGAAGGAGTCCTCATGGATGCTTACGCTCAAGTTTCTTATCCTACTGCTTCTAAAAGGAACTTGGAGCAGACCACTTTTTTCCAATCTGCTATTCGCACAGATGATGAGATAGAATCAGTCAAGGAAATAGTAGGTGATTTCTTAACGGAGATAAGCGAACAGTTCGGCCCGACAGGGTGGGTGGAGATGTTAGATATTGGGTCTAGTCGAGATGAAGAAAGTGAGATGGATGGATTCGTGGAAGAAATCATTAGTCAAATACAAGAAGTTAGAGATTTAGATGATGGTAAAATTCAGAAGGACTATGTGATTGAATTGGAAAATGATGAGGTCAACTTTACACCTCCTGTGGATTTCCGAACTTCATGGGATAGTGCCGCCGATACCATTCTTCAAGATTCTTCTCAGAATAGTTTGAGATTCTATGTTAGTTTAATTGGAAACGCTAAGGACAATTACATTAGAGTGAATTTCTGTTTAGCCTCAATGAATGTAATTTTGGATTCCAATGGGAATTTAACTCCTGTATCAATCGTGGATGACTACCCTCTAGGAGAGGGGATGGCTAATTTAGCGGCTACGGCCACGAATAAAGAAACTTTCTTTGATTTGGGAAACATTACTCGTCTATCTGCGATACGGTTTAGAAAAATAATCAGAAATAAGTTACAGCGACTCAATGAGTGATGCAGGTTTAACACCCTTATTTTGCACCCCTACGAGGAATCGCGTGGAAAAAATAAAAGGATTAGCGATAGACAAACTGAAATAGCAAGACCTCCACATAGCATTAGGTTCTTCCATGTCTAATCAATCTCACTTGAACACCATTATGGGAAATAGAAAGTATTCCATTGAGGGTGCGGCCAATGGTTTAGGCTCGACTGTTTCTTTAGATAAACTCCTCCAAAAAATAATAGTCTTACCTCCAGATATTAAATCGGCTACTGATTCTGCGAATCTTCACTTTCAAGGAGTGGGGGGGGTGGATGAGTTCGCTTTTGCTTATGGGATGATTAGCGAGGCAGAGTCCTTCGTCAATAATTGGCCGCAATATCGTGGTAAGTTTTTTCAAGATAGGCGAGCATGGGGTGTAGCAGGGGTTAATGTTGAGTTAATGGCTTTGGCTACTCCTGAATGGGTCGCATTAACCAATATTCTCGATTTGAATGAACAGTATCAGAAAACTCTTGACGCGGAATTGGAAGCCGAGCGTAAGGCTGTTTATCAACGCTGGTGGGGGTTGGTGTCCCTTCCCAATCCTGCAAAGTATCAAGCCATTGGGAGGGCGGTAACTGATGATATGGTGGATGAAGTGTTAGATGCTTATAGCGGGTTCGGACGGCCAAAAGCCCGTCAGTATTATCCAAGTGTAACACAGGCGTTTCTGAACAGAGATAGTTCTCTTTTGCGTGTAAGCCTACTTGGGGATAAGACCAAAATAGGTAAGATTGTTGATGTTAAGGGGGTGGATGGCTCAACTGTTCGCTATGCGACTCAAAATCCCTACTTGGTGGATGTGGTATGGGATGATGGTTCGCGAGAAAGTCTGAGTTACTTACAAGTGCGACAGTTAGACCCTGTGTTGGGTGAGCCGATGTTTTGTCGCGCACAACAAGTTCTTAGTCCTTACGATAGTTTTGGAAAAATTAACAGCGATGATGATTTCATCAACAAATTAGCGACTGTGTTAGTTTTGGCCGCTTTCGATGTTGGGTTTTCTCACACCACTTTAACGGCTGACCAAATAGTGCGTATGTGGACTAATATGGCTTCAGGATTTATTCAACCTGCCGCTAAAAGTGTTACTTACAATAATATGGTGGAGCATGATAGCAACCAGAAAGAGTTGCGCGGATGGGCCTCTATGACAGGTAAAAGGATTATGGAACAGATTTGGGGAATCTTGATGGAAACAGGAAGTTTAAGCAATATTGGGGTGAAGGTCAAAGAGTTCATGGATAAAATAGTGATTCTTCCATTAGGGACTGTGACCGATTCAGGTTTAGTTCTTTGCCCTTTCTGTAAAAAGTGTGAAAATATCACTCGCGCTAATTTCGTGGATTTCGGAATCCAAACTAATGACCGAGATGGCTTTTCTTCGATTGCATGGCAAACTCGGAATGTTAAGGGGGTGAAGAAGTTTAGAGCAGTTGGAGTGGTAAAGTGTAATGGGTGTAGTCGGCATTACTATCGTAAATTTAATCCTTCAATTAGACCTTTTGATAATCAACTTCCTGTTAGCAACTCAAATGAACTTGGCAGGGTTACAGCATCTCCCAAACCTAATCTCTATATTGATATGAGTATGCAAGGTGGGACGGCAAGTGAGGGAGAAATAGTAGGTTACACATTTCTTCCTCGTTTTGAATATGGTGATAGTCAGACAGTTCAAGGGCTTCCTGTTTTACGAGTCTTTGGAGAACTTGAGAGTAATGGTGTTACGAAAGTGAGAGCAGATGACATACCTTTGGAAGTAGGCATACAGTCCCGAAATTTGAAGAAGGAACGGTGGTGTTCAGGAAATAGCCCTATCAGTCGGTGGGGTTCTCAAACTGCAAGTCACGAATGGTATGATACGCATATTGGTAATGGTGATGGGGAATACTCAGGGACTAATATTGACCCAGAGGCTTACAGCCCTGCTATTCGTATGCGAACAGGGATAAAAAGGTGCAATTGGTGTAATGCTGTTTCTTCTGAGTTAAACACATATATCTCTGAAACATGGGTGACGGGACGGGGAAGTTCGGCTATTTACAGCCGTGAATCGAGCAAAGAATTCTTAGAGTTAAACAGTGCCTCTAATAATGACATCTTCAATCAACAAAATGTGGATTATGAATCTATTGGAGGTGAAACTATTGACTTTGGTGGTGGTTACTTTGCTCAAGCACCTGAACACATTCTTTACTACAAGATTAGAATGCTTGGAGAGGGAGGATTAGTTAAGATATTGCACATACCCCCTGATGATTTAGGAATAGAAATTCCTGAGATAAATGACACACCTTCTATTTTTCTTAAACCTTTTGAGGAGCCGTGTCCTAATGAGAGGGCGGTTTTCTTAACACCATATCGCACATTCTTTGAGGATTATCTTCGGAAAGAACAAGCACATTTTAAGCAGGAAAGTCGGTTTTTGGTAACAGAGCAACTTGCTTATTCGGCTTACTTGAATAGAACCACGAATCAATGGGAGGCAAAGACTCCTCCACAGTCTTATCGCGGAGAAGCAGGTTATAGTAATTATCTATTCACTTCTGCGGGTATTAATGTCCAAGAATGGGTGGATGGGAATCGAGATTGCATAACACCTCAAGGCTCTAAGCCGCGTTTCCCAAACCCTCCATTAGGTAAGGGAAGTGCCGCCGCCGTTATCACTCCTTATGCTGATAATAGAATCGCTCTGAAATTAACTCAATATCATCGTCTGCTTCAAGTGGGGCAAGACATAGAAGAAACTATAAATGTGAATTCAGGAGAAAAGGTTAGGTCTTACACTCCTTACTATTACTGTTCTGAGTGTAATGATTCGTTTCACGGTGCGCCCACAACACAGGATGCGATGATTTGGAAGTTTCCTAAACCTGTGGGGCAGGAAGTTTTGAAAAATGGGTGGGACATTAACCCGAAGACTAACAATTTGGTTTTCACCGCATCTAAAGTGGAAACTGAAAGGAGAGATGATGGTGGTGGGGGTTACAATCCTAAGTCTAAGTGGCATTGGACTTTACCATTATACACCGATAACATACCTTTTGGAACTTGGTTGGATTCGCAGATGGCTAACAATCCTAAAAAGGTGCGTAACTTAAACTTCACTCGTCCGATGCTCACTTGGATAAAAGCGGGGCAAGAATTCCCTGCGGCTGGAGGTGAGAATAATGACTGAAGATAAAAATTCTGGCTACCCTCCAGAATGTGTTATAGTTACTTCCGATGACAAGTCGAGGAGTGGGAATGATGATTGGTATATCGGTTTATTGCCTTCTAATCTCTCCACGAAGGATTCTTCAAAAGCCACTATCATCAACTTTGAAGGAAAGTATTCTTCTCCTATGCTAATGGAGAATGGACAAAAGACGACTTCAATTCAGGAATATGTAAAGTCACATAGCCCTTTCCATCCTCCAGCCTTTGCTGTTGGGTATGAAGTTAGTATTTTGAAGGGAGGGAGCGACAAAGAAGAAAGCCAAGAAGCCGAAGAAGATGAGGTGGTGGAACAAGCATGGTGGCGAGAATCCGCTTTCGTTCTGCAAGGGGAAACTGAAACAATAGAAGATGGGGGAAGCGTCCCCAAATTACCTAATCTGTTTGAAACGCTTAAAGACATCACTCCTGCTCTTAGAGAAGAAGGAGAATCTATCTTATTGGGTCGCACCTTTACAGGATTCACCGAATGGATTCCTGGTGTTGACCCTGTGGGAGAGTTAATTGAGGACACTTGGTTGCCTCCCTTACCCCCTGCGGTTACTACCAGAATGCGAACCTTTGAAGATAATGAGGGTGAACTGCCGTTGGGAGGAGGTCATTTGAACATGATTGTGGATTTATCTGTTTCGATGTCGAGTGTGATTGGAGTCAATGACAGTACCCAAGATGTAAGTGTGCAAGCGGCGGCTATGACTATGTGTTATATTCTCGTTAATGGATGTAAGGATGGTGGTCATACTTTTGCTATCGCAGGATATGGGAGTCGCAACAGGGATATAACAATTGCTCCGATTGATAGTCGAGATAATTATTGGAAGCGTGTCAATGATGCGACACGCTTGATTTGGGGTGTGGATGCCGCACAGCGTAAAGATTATGCTGGCGCGATGACTTCTATCTTAAAAGCATTCCAAGAAGGCTCACCTCCTTTGTGGTCAAGCATGGGTAGTACAAGTAGTGGGGCAGGAATGGCGCGAATGTATTGGTATATGAAAGAGCGCATGAAAGGTACAGAAATCACAACTGCTCCTTGTATTTTCCTAAGCGATTGTTATCCGAGTGACTTAAGTGTGAATGCAGATGATTACACTCTCGCGAATGACAATCCTGATAATCCGATTTTGAATACATCTAAAATGGAGAAAAATGGTGAGAGCGATATTGGAAATTCGGGTTTTTGGTATTGGGCTAAAAAATACAATAGAGAATTCGGCCCTGTTATCCTTATTCAAATGGTGGATAAATCCACCGCAGAGTATCTGCAAAATAAAGAAGCCCCTGGAGGGGCAAACTATCTTCGCCTTATGGATGCGGCTTTCGTGCAGTATCTTGGAGAAGGTCAGCCCCCACAAGAGTATGAAAAGTGTTTCTTCAGCACTATTAATCCCCCTGGCGACCCTAAAGGAGCAGGAGGGGCGGTGATGAATCCGCAAGGAGGCAATCTTATAGATATTGCTCGCCGCTTAAACGACTTCATCAAGAATATGAATGGAGAGGGTGAAATCTGCTGTGGCGGCAAGGGAATTTCTTTCTGAGAACAAATAAGAACAAATAGTGGTAGCGTTTAAGTTGGGTGTGGTGTGGTTATGATTGAGGATTCTGACTATAATTTAAGCGATGCGTCAACCGACCCTGTGGAAACGCATGATAATTTCAGCAATTTTGAGATTCCACCATCTCTCCCTACTGATTATTCCTCAAAGGATAGTTCTTCCTTTGAACATATTGTGGATGCTAACCAGAAAAGTTTAACCACTACCTCTTGGGGAAACGCCGTCCATGACTCGTTAGCCAATAAACCAATGATTATGCTTTCAAGAGAAGCGTCCTTCCCCCCAGAGATTGTTTATGCGAAGATGTTCATCACAGGTCTATCTGGGAGTGGTAAGTCTTGGACAACAGGAGTAATCATGGAGGAGTTTTCTCGGTTAGGTCTGCAATTCGTCTGCTTCGATGCTTTAGGAGCGCATAAGGGCTTAAAGCAACTTCCTAATGTCGTGGAAATCGTTCCCACGATGGAACTGCACCCTAACATGGAGAGATTCGTGGATGAGATAGAGATGAATCCTGAGATGAGTGCGGTTATTGACTGTTCGCACATAGACGACCAAACCACGCAGAAGATTGTAGCAGAATATGTGGAAGCCATGTTTAAGAAGCGCATGGGGCGTGGAATAATGACTTTCTTTGAGGAATGTCAAGACCTTGTGCCGCAACAGAAGCCTTCATTGGAATCTTACGGCCCAATTGTGAAGATGTGTAAGAAAGGCCGCCAATACGGATATGGGGTTTGTTTGATTTCTCAGAGGCCAAGTGAAGTCGCTAAACCTGCTTTGACCCAATGCACTATTCACATTATTCACGGTGTTATCCAAACCAGAGATTTGATGTCCGTTAAAGAGCAGATTGCTCAAGGGACGGATAGAACTGCTACTAACAACCTTCTTGATAAGATTCGTAATTTCGACACAGGAGAACTCTTAATTTATTCTCCATCTTTAGTCCCTGATATGACCAACACTCGTCAACACTATTTGATAACCGCCGCCCGTTCTGATAGGGCAACGGAACACACAGGAGAAAATGTAGTGGTGCAAGTGAAGAATCACAGCCCTGAGTGGTCGCCAAATAAGACAGAAATGCCCCATACTGTCGGGAACATGAGGGTTCATTTCGATGAGCAAGATGATTATGACCCTTACTCTATCATAGCCGAGCATAAGAGGGCAGATAGTCCTATGCACCAGAATTCTCACTCTCACATCGCTAATAGCAATAACGCCACCTCTTTTGATGACCTGATAGATGAGGATTGGAGTGCTGATGACTTTATTGGTTGGGACACAAACACAGATGAGAGTCTGGAGATTACTCCTACTTGGGATTCGGGCGGTTCGTATGTTAGTCCTTTTGCCTATGATGGAATAGAAGATGAAGCATGGTCAACGGATTTGGCGAGTGAAGCGCGTAATCTTATGCCTTCAGAGGACGACTCACCCTTTCTTCAATCAATCAAAGTTTTAAGTGCCGTCCTCCTCACGGCAGGGGGTCTATTCTTGGTTCTAAAAGTGCCTACGGCACACGATTCCATTGAGATGCAAGCCGAGAAATCTCGTTGGTTGGAAGCATTAGAGGTTTCGGCCTAATGGAAAATACGAACCTTAATATAACAGGGTTCCTTAGTATAGTTAGGAAACACAAGGACTAACCATCCGTTTCCCCAAACCCCTCCCCGTAAGGAGAAAATGGCTGAATACCCATCAGTTTTGGACTGTGATTTACGGGGGGACGCGAGGGATTTCAAAGGTTCTTCCAATTAAACAGCCCTTGCGCTGGATAGTGATTGGTAATTTCAATTGTGTGGCGGCTATCTTTCAGCGTATTCAAAAAGTAGTCCAACTGTAATGTTCTCTCTCTTTCATCTGGTTTGGGTAACTGCACAGCAAATGTAGCAGGAGCGAGCCTATATCCTTCTTCAGAGGGCAACGCCACCATACCTAATCGAAAAAGGATGTCTTTGCTTTCAAGTTCAACATCATCATCTGCATCTGTGAAGCGCACCAATTTATAGACATTGATGTAATAAAGAGGGGCAATCTTGTTCTTTTCATCTCCTACTTCAATCCCTGCTTTAATCATCTGGAAGTTATTCCTACTCCTACTTGGAAGGTCGAGAGTGAGGTCTGTGGCAACGGTTGGCAATAACAAGTTCCAATTCACACCTTCCCAATAACTCTGGCTAATACCGAACATGGGATTGTTCTGAGGAAATTTTGGGTCGTTTCTGAGGTTTCCCCAATTTGTATGATGTTGAATAGGTTGCTGGATTGTGAGAACTTCTGAGGCTCCCAAGAAGTCTGCTTCTTGATTGTAGGAGCCTGTAAGGTGAGGCTTCAAAAGGGTGAAGGGGGAAAGCCACGCGGCAGGACTTTCTTCATCCTGTCCTCCAAATGAACACTCAAGCGAACTATCTCTCAAAGGAGCAACACCAGAATCTCTGATGAAGAAGAGTATCGTATCAGTGAAGGCTCCGAAATCTCGCACCCTGCGAATTTCATATTCAGTTAGTTCAAAGGTAGGCATCAATAGTTTCAGTTTTTGAATGTAGCGTCTGACCATAATGCTATTTTGTTGATGAATATTCAAACCTCGCCCTTGTCCCCACTTTTCCTCCCAGAACGGTTCCACCGCTTGAATATTACTGACTAACTTTGCACTTAACGCATCCCACATGGGATAAACCACATTCACCATGAAGGAATGTTCATTCAAGTCCTTAACCTGCATGACCTCAATACCAGAACTCATACCCTTATACGCGCACACGACTAAATTAACTTACCTGCTAACGCTAACTACCACAAGTCTTATAACTGAGCCGTTCCTCGTAGGGTTAATGGCCGAAGATGCAGAGAGCAGAATCCGAAGTGAACCAACCGTAGTTGAACCCCTTCCACCTGTGGAGTGTAATTGGAAGAAGGGACAGACTTTTGCAGTTTCCACTTTGAAGAAGCATTTTGGCCCTACTTGGCATAAGTATCTCCCCGAATCAGGTCGCTTAAGAATTGCGAATATTGTCGAGTCAGAAACAGGGCGGCATTTTACCATTGAGGCTCGCGTTGTGGGAGATAAGTCAACAGGTTTTATGTGGTATCAGATGTGGTGGGTTCGTGGCCCGAAGGATGAAAGGGTCGAAGGTTTCTTTTATTCTGGCTTGAGAGGACTTAACCCTCCTGCTCTCGCCTCACCCCCTGCGAGGCGTAAGAGGGCTGGTCGTAAAAGGCGTACCTAAATGGTCTGTCGGGTTTGACTAATACTGTGATACTTGGATTTTCTGGTGGAGAGGGTGCGAGCCTTCATATAGTCGTGCGGGATAGTAAAGACTGAAAGGTGTCCTAAATGTCAGGCTTTAACGGAATCCCCATGCGTGGAATAACAATACCGAAATCCCAGACCATAGGCGGAAGTCATGTTTTACCTGCTGGCCCTTACACACCCAATATGCCTCAATTCGATAGTGTGGATATATCCCGCGACTCACTTCCTGCACATAACGCTCAAGCGGCTATGGCTGGAATTCACATTAAACCCCTAAGCCCATCTCCAACCGTAGTGGTTGACCACATGGCGGGCGCAGGGTCTATGCCTCACCCATCTGCTATCAAGAACATGGCGCGTTTGCCTGATGTTAGAAAGTCTGCGTTCCGCACCGAGTCATCTATACAGGCTGTGGACAAGAATATCGAGTCTTTCGATATGCGAGGACAGGGATTAAGCCCTGATGAGCCTATCTCTTACAGACCTGCTCACACTCTTGAGATGTATGGCTCTGGAAGCCGTCTTGATGTGAGTATGCTCGATATAGCCCGACATGAGGTTATGCTTGACCAACTCCCAACTGTTCACGGCGTTGATGCAGTTTATGGTGGAAGCCCCTTCAGCGAGAAGGCCAGCATTTCCATTAGGCCACAACCTGCGAATGTTCAAGGCCCGCAATATCGCGTTCCTGTTTCCACTAAGAGTGAACCAATCATCGCTGTCCCATTAAGGCCAGCACCCCCACGAATCAATATGCCTCGCATCCCTCGCGTTAGTGCATCTCCCGTTAGTATGGATGTTAAGCCTGTCTTACCCCCTACAATGGGTTCAGATATGGGAATAGGCGCACACGCTTCTCTGCTCGCAGGGAATTCCCGCAATATGGGGCCATTAGGGGTTTCATCTGGTCGTAGTTTCGGCCCAGAAGGTTCAATGACCCCGTTTTGAGGGGTTGAGATGAATGCCGTTTAAGTCAAGGAAGCAAGAACGCTACCTTCAGATAAACGAACCTGAGATTTATCAGGATTGGGTTGAAGAATACGGTCACTTCTCTGCGGAGAGTTTATGTATTGTCTGCAACGATAAACCTGTTGATAAATCTCACCCTAACTCAATGGGTGTGACTTGTAATACTCCCAAGTGTGTTCATTATTTGCATAGTGCAGAATCAGATGTGGGTGAAGTTTTATCCATTGTTAATCCTTCTGGGAGGTCAGAGAACGATGACCTAAGAAAGTTGTATGTTAGCATAGGATTCCGAGATGGTGAGATATATCGAGGTTATGTGGAATTGGACTCGGAGTATGAAATGGATGAAAAAGGCTACCAAAGGAAAAAAGCAGAATCCTTCTCCGCCGAAAGTGGTGATAAACCTTCTTGTGGACACGCAGAATGTATGGACTTAGGAATGGATGGATGGTTAAGTGATAGAGAAATAGTTTTCAAATACTTTACACAATGGTTTAACGGAGTAGGACAAGATGAGTTCTTTGCATATACAGGGGCATGGAAACCTATCCAAGCACTTAATTCATTATCACCTGAAGATATGAATGATATTGTTAATGAGCAAAGAGAATCGGTTGGTTGTTATCGAGAAAATTGGATGGCAGAATCCTTCTCCGCCGAATCGGACAAGTTATCGGATGAATTAAAGGATTATTGGGACACAGGGTTTAGATACGATTGGAAAGATTGGGGCTTTGAGAGATACCAAAATGAGAAAAAGAACAGAAGTATGAAATCTTGCGTTAAAGATTGGTTGGCTGATAATCCTCGCGAACTTCAATACTATGTTGAAAACGGTCACGCAATCAATAAAGATGCTATGGATGGTAATTACAAAATGCCTTCAAAGCAAATGATGAAAAAAGAAGTTGCTTATTTGAAGTCAGTTTTAAGAAATGTTGCTGATGAAATGGACAAGAACGGAGAGTGGCTTAGGCATTCTCATAGGGTGGATTTGAGTGCAGAATCAGATGTGGGTGAAATTTTATCCATTGTTAATCCTTCTGGGAGGTCAGAGAACGATGACCCAAGAAAGTTGTATGTCAGCATAGGATTCCGAGATGGTGAGATATATCGAGGTTATGTGGAATTGGACTCGGAGTATGAAATGGATGAAAAAGGCTACCAAAGGAAAAAAGCAGAATCCTTCTCCGCCGAGTTTGAAGATAAACTATGTGGGAATTGTGATGGGGACATTGAATCGGGTATGGGTTTCACTATACCACCTTACTATTCTCCACATACAATATGGTGCGAATCATGCTATGACTATCATTTTGAAGCAGAATCATTTTCCGCCGAGAAAGAGAAACGGAGTAAATACATGGAATTCATATACGATATGTTTTACGCCCCCGATTCGGATGCCTACAAGATTAGAGAAGAAAGAATAGTGCCAACAAGGGACGGCACATACCATCTCGCCCCTCAAGTAGCAAACGCATTTGATAAAAACCATCCATTTGCTTCGGGACTTCACAAGAATTTGAAAGGACTATCTATGACCGCTACACCATACTACTATATCGTTCCTTACAAGGGAGAATTGTTCGTTTTCAGTTATATTGTGAATGGGCGTGGCCGCCATAAAAGGGCTACACATACTTATTACCCTCCCGATTCTCAATTCGGAGAAGAACAAATCTGTGGAATAGAAACAAAACATGGGGATGATTGTTATTGCTATCAAAAGAATTACAAAGCAGAATCACACGATTTTTCCCAAAAATCGGCAGAATCATTTTCCGCAGACACAGAAATGGATGCTGAAGAGTTTGGAGCCGAAGGAGATTTATGTTGGTTTTGCATGAACAGGATGATAAAGGATAAGTGGACAAAAAAGAATCTAAAGGATGAAGGTTATGGAATTACAGGAGATGTAATTGGAACAATAAGACCTAATTGGTATCTTGGGGCAAAGAGAGAGTTTAGGAAGCCTATTTGTGCAAAACATTATGAGTATTACGAAGGAGGAGAGGTTAAAGAGAGAGGGTTGCTTTCTAAAAAGGCAGAATCATTCTCCGCCAATGAAAATAAAGGCTATTGTGTGTATTGTGGTGAAGGTTCTCAAATCGGAATTGGGGGCGATTACTTACCTTCTTGTGGAAAATATGTTTGCACCGATATTGGTGATTGTTACACAGACCACCTTGAAAGGTGTGGAGTATGTGCCGAGATAGAAAACAAAAATTGGAACAATCCTACTTTCTTTATTTGGGATTACAAAAAGGATGCAGAATCCTTCGGTGCTGAAGCAAATTACATGAAACAAGGCTTTGATATTCAAAGAGAGGGAAGTAGCCATTATGCTTTTTACTACATTATCAAAGGAGATAATCACATTATGTTGGAATATGACCGAAGAACAGAT
>Ga0080013_1004306_pt1 | contig 14114 bp, 16 predicted proteins | sample ETNvirenome_6_85_FD_69236 | JGI IMG/M metagenome (GOLD analysis project Ga0080013, IMG submission 69236) | Marine viral communities from the Pacific Ocean - ETNP_6_85 (SPADES assembly) (version 2) | ecosystem: Environmental > Aquatic > Marine > Oceanic | place: Pacific Ocean | collected 2013-06-19
TTTGCTAGACTCGCATTTTGAATAGCTCCTAAAGTATACCTTGTATCTTCTCCCCACAAACTAAAGGCTATTACTTTCATGTGTACATCTCCCTAATGAGGTTATCTTGTCTAACATGTTCCACATGACGATCAAGATCAGGCCTAGTACTCACCCCTTCTGGATTACGGTAATAAACCCCCAGAGATTCTTCTAATTTTAAGAAGACAGATCCCTTTGATTTCATACGACACCACATCTCATAATCACCAGAAATCCAATAGGCAGGATTAAACATACCAACATCTATTACGGTTTGTTTCTTTAAAAGAGGAAAGGGTCCTACACAACAACCTTTTAACAACTCGGTAATATCATTAGCATTATTCCAATTATGAAAATTTATTAAATTAGAGTGATCAGCGTCATCACTGACAAAACAATTAGAATAAAAAACATCGACATGAGGATGGAGAGGTAGGTAGGAGGAGAGAACTAATAAAGAACTTCTAAACAGCTTATCATCCGTATTAAAATTCATCACGTAGTCGTACTTAGCGGCTTTGATTCCTATATTCCACGCCTCATAAATAGCAACTCTATCCTGAAGAGGGATTATAGTAACTTCAATACCTTTTCTAAAAGAAAAGTCTCTTACATATTGAAGAGAGTTATCCGAAGAATTGGCATCCACAAATACAAGCTCAAAGGTGTGAAGATGCTGAGAATTTATATACTTACAGTAGTTGGCTATCCACTTATCCGAATTATGATTGGAACAAATGACACTAATCATCGTCCTTCCCCATTAACTCCACCCACGAGGGGTCTCACTAAGTAGATGAGGTGTTCAAACCAGTCTAGTTTAAACCCCTCCCTCTCACAAAGTTTAATATGGAAAAAGTCCGTAAGATTTTGTTTATCCACAGGAACACAATCAGAGAAGGGCATCTTACTAAAAACGGAAGTGCGATAAGTAGGCATACACACATTTCCAGGGACTATGCCTAAGTTACCATTCATGCATAAATCTCGGGAAGAGAAAATAACATCTCCAGAAGGTCCATTTACATTTATATCTTGATTAAAACGTACGCCCCCAATCCACACATCCACCTCGGGCTTTTCTTTAAGCTTATTACGAATGGCATCTCCTGCCCCTGGTGCGAACTCGTCATCGTCATCTAGGAAAGTAACAAACTCTGTCTCAGCTAAAGCAGCCCCCACATTAGCTGCCATACCTCCATAATAACCCCATCGTCTTCCCAATTTTGTATAAGAATCCGCCCCCCCGATAGTACCCTCACTCTGGTCTGGTGGGAACCAAACTCCATCACTTATAACATGAGTTGTAAAACCCTCTCTTTTGGCAGACTCAATAGCCTCCCTAACGCTTTTTCTACCTATTGTTTTGATTATTACCGTAGTATCACTCATCGAAAGTCCACTCCGTATTAAAAGTTCTATTATCATCCCTACCGTGAATAAGACCTAACGACTCCTCCCACAAAGTAAGCCTGTGTTTGGCAACCTTAGAGATATCAAAATACTCTTCTGTTATTTTGTGAAGATTTTCCCCCATCTCTCTAACATGCTTAGGGTCTTTAATACATTTAGACATAACCTTCACCCACTCGCTCTTAGGTGCGCTAGGAGGAATAAGGTAGCCAGTTTCACCGTTAATAATAGTCTCATCATAACATCCTACATCTGAAGCGATAAGAGGAATTTTATATCTCCCACACTCAGCGACCTTGATCTCGGATTTAGAATCGTTGAAAGCATTCATTTGAAGAGGGGCAATAGATAAATCAACTCTAGAGTAAATACCCCCATATGCATCTGGTGCTAACGCATTGTAAATTTGCCAGTTACTTGCTCCCCTAAACCCTCGCAAAAGAATCTTTTTATAGTTCCTCCAAACCTCAAATTGCCACTCATCCTGGCCCGTCTTTTTAACAGGGGCACCGAAAAATCCCCAATGGACTTTCTCTCTCCCTACTTTTTGATTCACCATAGAAGGAACTCCCGCAAACTCCTTTACATCCTCCTCATGATGAATCCCCCCTGCCCATCCAACTCTAACAACATTTTTACGAGGAGGCATAGTTTTTGGAACATTCCAACAAGGTAGATCATAATCAATAGCGTTCTTAACAACGGCAAGAACTCCACCACAGAAAGGTTTAATGCGTTCAGCGAACTTTCTCTGGGTTACAGTAACCAGATCGGAATTAGAATAGATGAACTTAGTGATCTCTTCTAATTTTCTATCCTTGTATACTTGGTAAAGCCTGTGCCCTTCGTATAATTCAGTAAGGAGATCATCAGTATCAAAATGAACAAACTTTCCAAACTCTTTTGCCTTCCCAACAATCCTGGCTGTGTATGGTCCTCCCCAGTTAGAGATATTATTAGTCCACACAATGTCAGCCCACTTCATGTCAGCAAAGTCCCAATCCTCCTTCCACTGACCTTGGCGAGGACCACTCTCCTCTATACCAAGAGGGTTAAGGTTATACCGAAACTCCACCTGATCCCCATGAAGTTCCGCCAATTTCTTCATTGGGGCTATAACTCTGTAGTAGGAACAGCCGCCCTCATTAGCGGGGGCACACAAGATTTTAAGTTTTTTCTTTGCCATGACTTAGTATAAAAAAAGGAGGAGGCACTACGCCTCCCCCTATTATAGTTGCTCTCGATAAAAATCTAAGCCTTTTTCGCTTTGATCTCTTCCTTATCGAATGTCTCTCCTGATCCAGTAGAAGAGTGTGCCATCCCAAGAGCCTTGCCAATACTTTGTGAAGCAGACTTGATATTGATACCCTCACCAGTAGGAGCAATAGCCTTCAGGGCATTGCCATAGTGCTTTCTCTTCCTTTTAAACAGTAAAAGAAGAATGGCTTCAAACCCAGCAAGCTGAGGAATAAAAGTACTTCCTATACTCAACGCTCCCTGAGCCAAACTCATAATAGCATCTCCACCCCACATACTAGAATCCGTAGACACTGGTACAAAGGATGTTGAATCAGCTTTTAAGGACTCCCTAGGGGCCATTACGACTACCTTGTCCTTCCAACTGGTCCTATACTCCTGTGGGATCTTATCAGTAGGGAGAATTACAGCCTCTCCCTTCTTTCCATCCTGTACTTGCTCAATAGTGGTAATAACCATATTTTGATTATTAACCCAATCCAACACACTACAAGAGGCTAGAGGCAATACCACTAAAAGCATTAGTGATACGCTTAAAACGACGTTTCTAAATTTAAACATACTTTAAGTACTCTTCATTCGATCTAGGTAATCATCGTCCGCCACATCCTCAGCAGAGGTTGGGTTTTCCATGCTACCTTCGTGAGATGGAAGAAGTGCAGTTGCTGCCCCCTTCACATCCTCATAATCCTCCAGCTTTACGAGAGCATGAATATCGTGGAGGGAATCCATCCATGCTGCAATTTCTGCCTTACTCCCAGTCTCCGAGGACTTAGGACGAGGCGCAGACTGATCATACTTAGGCCATTGACCTTCCATGATCTTCACAATCTTAAAGTCATGCCCAGTTTCGAGATCGGTGATATCACCAAAATCTTCATCCAGCATCGCAGCGATAATCTTCTTAAAGAGAATAACGCCAACAGAAAGAATCTTTACGTCTCCACTCTCACGATCCACTACATTCATGTAGTATCGAGCGCGGGGCTTAATTTGACGAGCAAGATCTTCATCCTTATTTGGCTCCTTCCAAAGGGAGTAATAAGAATCACACAAAGGACAAGGCTCACCATGAACCTTTCGACAATGAACATTCTTTACCTGTCCATCACCAGACGGTACCCTATGAATCTTCGTCTCAGCGTAGAACATAGTATCTTCATCTTTACCAGGAAGAATGCGAATAGCATTCGTTCCTTCTTGGAGTTGCATAAAAGTAGAGAGGAAATCAGAATTAGACTTCCCACCACCAGGGGTGCTGAGTTCAGCGTGTTTCGCCCGAAGGGCATTCAAATCAATAGCCATGTTAAAACCTCCTATGGTCAGTTGGGCCAGTTACAGTATTATAGTCAGTGTTCGTAAATTTTTTAGATTATCTATACAAATTTGTCTCGGCGCGACGATTGGATGATAGCTGTACCAGCATATCCTTCTTATGGTCCAACGAAGACACCAAACCCTTTAGTAGAGTATACTTCAAAGAGGCACTATTTACTTTTTCCGTGTATGCTGCAAACTCCAAAGAAGACTCCACAAAATCATCTAAATCTTTTGCGGTTTGTTTAATGGGAGTAGAAGCCTTTTTATCCTTTCTTGTTGTAGCCATATAAGTGGTTAACTTCAACTGAGCCTCATCTAGCTTATTCTTAGCTATTGACAAAAGACCTTGATAGTAAGAATATACTGAAGACTGCCTAGCCATCTCCTCGTCAATTTCATGCTTATCGAATTGCGTTACCGCGTCAGCCAGATCAACATAATTTTCCCAGGACAGATCGTTAAGAGCCTCTAACAAACTTTGTGACTTATTCATAACTGTTACCCATCTTGAATAGAAACTGATTAAGCTCTTCCTGACTCACAGCTTCTTTCAAATTAGACGGATGATTATTAGTCAGATCACCATCCTTATGGATTACCGCTAAACCATTATTAGGGGCATGTTTCTTCATCATTTGGGGCCATCTCTTGTGGTGAAGGAGAAATACTAAATGAGACACATACAAATCCTTGGCGTTCTTGGCAGGAGCAGTTATACTCACCTTCATATGACCTGAATCTGGAGCAATACGAAACGTCATCTTTTTTGGCATACCATAGTTTGCGTTTGCAGAATGCTTTGTCCACACCTCTACTGCCCCCGTAGAAGTGTACCTGAGCGTGTATCTATCCGCTGCTTCCTCATAAGTTGGGTAACGAGTCCTCTTGTTCTTTCTTGGCTTCTTTCTAGTAACTGAATTAGTCCCATTTTTAGAGTGTCCCGAAGAGGCTGACGCTCCTCGTAAAAAATCTCCCTTAAATCTTTCTACATCTTCCATACATGGAAGATTATTATCTAACACCTGTGTCAACTGAGGGGCAATATTGCGACACTCCTTTAAAAACCTGTCAGGATTTAGATTAGCTAAATCTCTACCAGCTTGAACAAAAGTGGCAGCGGCAAACTCTTCCTTAGATTTATCGTAATAATCAAACATTCATACTTCCTATTTTCTTAACAAACAAACAAAATATCCCATAATTCGGGATTCAAATTTTTAAACATCAAAAAAGATCTACAAGTGGTCTCTGTAACAATCTCATTTGTTGTTTCTATGTTATCACTCATACCTTCCTCAGGGCCTCCCAGCCCTAAAGTCTCCATTAGCACATGGCTGCACTCATGTATAATAGTATGATGAGCTTCTTTTTCACTCATTCCTTCTTCTAAAGTAATCGTAAACTTATTGAAGTCTGTGATCCCGTAACACTTAGCCCCGTCATCATCTTTGAGATTTTTTTTCAAAACAAAGAGAAACGTTGCCCACCCAGCGTTAAATTCCAACGGTATCTTAGACAGTATTTTAGTCTTCTTCGTCATATTCACCTTCTGACATCCTGAGAACATTATAATCTACATCCATGGGGACAGTAAACCTCGGGCGACCGTTTCTAGACTTAACAACATAAGCCCTCATTCGGCCAGTATCAAACTCTTCCTCGCTTTGGTTGAGGGATACCGCAAAGTCGCAAGTACGAATTTTGCCATACGAGTCTCCCAACTCTGCATCTGTAATAATTTTAACCGCTCTGCCTTGCCTATTGGTCTGCGTAGCTGTCCATACCAGAACTCTGGACTCCATAGACAAACCTCGTAGCTCTTCAGCGATCCTTTGTTGTGCCTGATACTCATGTTGGTTTTCCCTCACAGGTCGCAACAATTCCAGGTAATCAACTATAATAACATCAGGGACAAATTCTTCATAGTTACGCAGTTGAACCAGCAAAGCCCTAATAGTATTGACAGTGGCTGTACCTGTTGGAAACTCCTTAATTACCAGCTTACCACCAGGGAAGTTAGTTCGAAAAATACTTAGCCTTTCCTGGACCCGAAGCTGGGCGGAAGGATCCTTTAGCTGCGCCTGGGGGATGAGTGTCATTACAGAATCAAACCTCTGAGCAATCTTATCCTCCGACATCTCCAATGACACGTAGAGGACCTTTCTACCCTCAGTCATTGATTGTACCGCTTGATTAACAAGCCACAGGGACTTACCCACTCCAGGAGGGGCAATAACCATAGCCAATTCCTTCTCCCCTAGACCACCCTCCAGTGATTTATTTAAAGAGGGAAGGAGCGTCTTATACTTATCTCTCTCTTCCGCGTTATGGGTTCTATCCCACCTATCTTTTATATCAGAAAAGTATTGTTGACCAATATCAACACTTCGACTAACGGTGAGTGCCTCTCTCACCAAGTTCTCCGTCTCCTCCATCCTGTCTTCCTTAATTAAAAGGAGGGACTGCTTGATGGCATCCTTCATAGCTTCCCTCTTTGCGAAGGTTTCTACAAGGTCTAGGTAATAATCACTCCCCTCTAAGGCAGAGGTGTTTAGTTTATTAATATAGATAATCTCATCTGTGTAATCATGAAGTGATTCGTTGGAGGGCTTAGTAGCTCTAACCTCCTGTTCAATGAAATCGTCTGTGGGGAGAGCTTTATACTTCTCATAGTGATCCCTAACTACCGAAAAGAGCTTCCCATGTACTGGAAATTCAAAATAATGAGGCTTTACTAAGTTAACGATTTGCAGGTAGAAATCTTTGTTAGACTTAAGAAGATATAAAATGCCTCTTTGAATGTTCTCGCTAAATTCGTACATTTATTTTTATTGTGGCTTGTAGTTTTGTTTGTGGGGATCAATTCCAATCTTGTTATAGTTCTCAGCACTGGCTTTTTTAGAATCTGATAATTTCTTTCTGACCTCCTCGTCATTCATGCGCCTAGCTCCAATACTATCAATGTATCCCTGGGAGGGGGAATAAACTTTATAAGCCTCAAAACCTTTTGCCATACGTTTTTTACATCCTTCCTGCATAGCACGGTTCATTTCATCAGAAGAACCCATTAGCTCCCCGCCGCCCTTAGTAGTCCATCCTGCTCCAACACCTCCTTTAAAATGAACAGGAATAGATTTGTTCCAGTTCTGCTCACATAAAGTCTTACATTCAGGGCACCTTGTTCTAGATGGATTTTTGGCTACCCTGTATTCCTTATCCCACATTAACTTACAATCGTGACAAACATACTGATAAATAGCCATAATTATATACTACAAGAGCCCCCAGCACACATGTCCATGGTCTCAACTGCGACCTCGTAACGTTCTCCCATGTGCTTTAAAATATTATCTTCAGTAAAGGGGATAGCTTGCAGAGGCTCCCCTTCTTTGGCTCCTGCCCTGTAGACAGTGAGTCCTTTTAAATACCCAGCATAATCAAGAGCTACCTGGGAAAACTCCTCTACTGTAGACGTTGAAGGTAGGTTAATAGTTTTGGAGATGCAATTATCAATATACTTTTGGATCGTAGCCTGAACCTTGATGTGATCATCAGGGGATACATCGTAAGCACCCACGAAAGGATCCAAAGACTTACCTGCATCATACCACTCCTGGAAAAGAGGATCAACTACTAATTGCTCTTTCCAAATATTATTGCTCCTCCACCTACGATTATACATAGCAGCAAAAATAGGTTCAATGCCAGAGGATACCCCATGGAGCATTGAGATAGTACCGCAAGGAGGAATAGTAAGCATAACAGCGTTTCTAATACCATGTCTCTTGATAAGCATTCTAATACGCGCAGGAAGAGTTTTTGCGAATTCTTCATTTAAATATTTCTTAGCATCAAATTCAGCGAAGGGGGTTTTATCCCTCGCTAAATAGATAGACATTTTATAAGACTCATCACGGATAGTTCCGAATAATCTTTCCAAGAATTCCAGACACTTCTCTCCACCATAAGTAATACCTAGTTTAATAAGCATATAATGGAGACCAGTGACACCCAGTCCTACTCGTCTAGATCTTTGAGCTACTGTCTTACATTCATCCGTAGGAAAAGTATTAATTGTAAGAACATTATCGAGGAATCTTATACCCGTTCGAACAGTTCTTGCAAGGCGTTTCCAATCGAGATCACTTCCATCATCAAGTACCATGTTGCTGAGATTAATATTACCCAAACAACAATTTCCATAAGACGGTAGCGAAATTTCCCCGCAGGGATTTGTTGAATCCAGTTTTTCAAAGTACGAAACATTCGTGTATTTGTTAGCAAGATCAATATTATATATGCCTGGGTCACCAGACTCTACTGAATTTTTCCAGATTCTATCCCACAAATCTTTAGCCTTAAGATCTTGCAGACCAACCATTTCCATCGTATCAGTCCAGCTAACTTTATGAAAAGCATTAGCACGAGCTAAAGCATCATCCTCGTCCAACCCCACAACACTGATTGTTTCAAAATCTTCTTTAAAGATTCTCTTGATAGCATAAGAATGATATTCTTTATTATTAAATGTAAAGTACCAATCTTCATTTAACTCTACAGCTTCCAGGAAACGCTCAGTAATAGCGACGGAAATGTTAAAGTTATTTAGCTGGCCTTTATCAAGTTTAACTGTAAGGAAGTCCAAGAAATCAGGATGAGTAATGTTTAGGATGCCCATCAGAGCAGTCCTACGATTCTTTCCTGCACGCACATGCTCACCCACCTCATTTATCATCTGAAGGACGGACACTGCCCCTGGGGCGGAGTTAGGGACACTACCAATGTCATCACCCCGAGGTCTAATCTTTGATACATTAAATCCAACCCCACCTCCAGCGCAAGAGATTCTATACATATCCTGAACGGTCTTTCCAATAGAATCTACCGTATCTTCAGGGTTGATTACATAGCAGTTAAGAAGATTATGATGTCCTCTATTACGACCTGCTCCAAAAATAATACGACCGCCTGGGATAAAGTCCCCTGACCCTACAGCATCATAAAAAGATTTCTCAGTTCGTTCTTTTTCTTCATCTTTTTCAGCGGAAGCAACAACCTTGGCAATAACTTTTGCTCGCTCCGCCCACTTAGTTTCACCAGGATATGCATACCTAGTTTCAAAAATTTCTTGCCCTAATTCGTTCAGTGTTGTGTTTGCCATATTACTTTTTTATTGTAGAGATACCTTTATTCTTTATGATAGAGAGACGGGGTGAAGAATCCAAGAGAGTCTTCAAATGTTTATTATGTGTGATAATGAAAATTGTTTTGGTTTTCTTAATTTCTCGTAACAGTTGATGCAAGCCGTCAATACCTTCCTCGTCTATATTTTCAGCTACTTCATCAAAGAACAAGAAATCTACATGAGAATTATCCGTTAAGAGAAGAAGATCCTTCAAGCCTAACATCACTGCAAGATTGAGCTTCCTCTTCTCCCCACCAGATAAGGATATATACGGAACCTCTCTCTTTTGTGTCTCAATTTTTTCTGTTAATTCCTCATTAAATTCTACAGAATACTTAGAGTTTGTTAAGTATGATAGGTAAAAGTTACATCTATCATTAAAATAACTTAATATGTTTCTAATAACATATTTTATAACACCTTGTTCAGAGAAAGCTTTTTCCCAAAACCTCATAACCTCATACAAAGTTTTGTTTTCATCCCTGGCTTTCTCAGCTTCCAGACTGGAATCTAGAATCTCCTCTTTCATAACAAAGTAATTAGTTTCATCTCTACACAGGTCCTTATACTTTAAAACCTTAGAGAACTCCCTGGAAGTTATGGGGGCTGGTTTTTTAGAAGCTTTGAGGTCATCAATAATCTTCTCTTGCTTTTTAATAGAGGCTGAAGTTGAGTCCAAGGAATCCTTAGTAGAATCAACGTCTATAAAATCCACCTTCAGCTTAGATCCACAGGCGTAACAAACATTCTCCGCGTTAGGATTCTTTATTAACTCTCTAAGATGATGAACCTCATCTTGCATAACACGGATCTTCTTTTTGCAATCAAAAATCCTCTTGTCTATAGCTTCTATAGACTTCTCTGAATCTAGGATCTCATCCAGAGTCAGACTAAGGACCTCTTCATCATAGGATGCGAACTCTTCCTTACCTTCTTCTACTTCAGTAATCTTACTGTCTAAGCGGTGAATGTTTTTTTCATTCTCATTAATAACCGCTTGCTTTTCTTTAACTCCCTGGTAAAAGGTGGACTTATGCTTTTTAATCCTATCTCTCATCAAAAATAGGTCATCAAGGTCCAGGAAATTTCTTATGATACTACGCTTCTCATCAGCAGATGAATCCAAGAAATTAACATCGTTGGACTGCCCGAAGAACATTGAAGCTAACAGGACCTTATGGTTTATGTTAAGGAAAGATTCTATCTCTGCTTGAGTAGTAGCTACTGATTCCTTAGTTCTGTTATCATCCCCAACGAGAAACTCTAACTTCGTTGGCTTCTTCTGTCTTGTAATAACCACATACTCATTATTATGGATGAGTTCCACCTTAACCACACATTTCTTCTTAGCTTGGTTGTTAACTAAACTATCCTCAGTACTCTTACGGATAGTCTTACCTGTCAATCCAAAATAAATAGCCTCCACCAACGCACTCTTACCTGAGCCGTTTGATCCACCAGTATCATTATTTTTTCCCTTAATTACAGTAAGACCACTATAGTTAGAAAAATCTATAGTGGAATCTATAAAGGAATAAAAATTTTGTATCGTAATTTTATTGATCTTCATCTTTTAGCAACCTATAGCCCTCCATTAATTTATCCTGAGGGATAAGAGAATTTGCGGACTCAACATAATCAGAAATAATAATTTCATTTATAGAGAACAAATCCCTTTCAGGGGTAAAGGTAGATACCTCTTCTTCATTAAAGACGGGAGAATATTTTACGTCTAACTGCGCTACGTTAAGCTTAGAGTAAGGAATAGGATGGTGGTTAGCCCCCACCATCACTCGTAAGAAAGTAAAATAATTGGGGTCATTAATAGTATCTAAATTATTCTCTACCTCCTCAGCAGAATAAACTAAATGCCTAGGACCACTCCAAGGGGTCTTTAGTTGACAGCCTAACACCCTAGACATAGAAAGAGAAGTATCATTAGTGTCTAGGATAGCATAGTAGTTATCTTTAAATGCTTCCCCATAGTTAGTAGTGTAAGGAGTGCCTAAGCAAGTTACTTTAGATGGATTTTCAGGTGTTCCTCCTGTTGTGCTAGAATAGCTGTGGATGTGTCCAAGGTAAGTGAGAGTACTAAAGTTACTAAGGTGAATGCCAAAGTCACTATCACCAACGGAATTAAGACAGCCATCATAACCAAAATGACCAAAAACTGTGTAGCCTGGAGGAACCCGATGCAAAGTTTCAATAATATATTCTTCATTTTCATAGTGCGGAATGTATACCCGCTTGTTAAGGTGGTCAGTATAAGGCGCGGCTATAACTAGCGTCCTATTTGATGGTCTTTCAAACAGCTTAAGAGCAGTAACCCCATCATCAGCTTTGGTTTCACTGTCATGGTTACCTCGTAATATGGTGATAGGGGTGTGAGCTAGTGTAGAAGAGGGCATCCCTGCAATCAAGTCTCTAAAGGCCAGTAGTTCACTGGGGGAGGGCTTTCTATGCATGAAAACATCCCCCATAATAATAACATCATCAGGCTTCTCCTTATCAAAGATGTCTAATACGCACCCTACCTGAGCATCCAAAAGCCCAGGCACCTTAGAGTTAAGATGTAGATCAGTAATTAAGAGTGTTCGCATAGTGCATCCCAACTAACAGGAAAAATCTTAGACAGTATAGTCCCAACAGCCTTAGCATATACTTGAGTCTCCTCTTGGGTATGCTCTTCTGTCCTCAAGTTATACAGATGATGCCAAGCCAAGAGAGTCCCAGTGGTGACTGTAGTAGTTATCATAGACTGGGGAAGGATCATCCTAGCTTGCTCGGCACAAACTCCTGCTTTGAGCATAGAGTTATAAAGGCTAAGAGCATCTCTATGAATGTCATCAACTCCCTCATCCACATCCAACGCATCCCCTAGATCAATAAAATTTGGGGAACTTCCCTGCTTAACATTATCTGCTTTCTCTCTCCAGCAACCAAGAGGGTGATGAAATTCAGGAGAATCACTAATGTATCTCCTGGATACCTCACTCCAGGAAAAACCTACCTGATGTTTACCTAATTGCCTGAACACAAAGATAGGAGCAACGATCCTTAGGGTAGCAGACGGATGACGAAACGGCAGAACATGCTTATGTTTCGCTAAATACTTAATAAGTTTGTCATCCTTCCCGTCAGCAAACTCCTCATGCTCTTTATCAAAGGAACATCGCGCAGCATTTACTACCAAAAGGTCCCCATCAGGAGTGTAATTCATTAACTCTACGGAACCTTTATATAAACACTGAATCTTCATTATATATCGTCTAGTTTTTCTAAGTTTTGTGGCTTACCGTTTTCATCAAAGTGTATATCCACCCCATCTCCAAACGACCTACCAACTTCCACATCAATCTTCATTGGAACATCAAAATAAATATTAAATTTCTCCTTGATGAATGGGTAGTTGACCAACTCATCATAGATAATCTCTAGGCACTTTTCTACATCTTCTTTGTGACAGACTAGCTCTACACTGTCATGTACGGTTGCTACGGGGGTAGCCCTCACAGATTGCTGTTTAAGCCGCTTAGTTGCCCCCAGGAGGCCCGATAAAAGTATATCTGATGCAGTGGACTGGATAGTGAAGTTGAGCCCCTGGCGAGAAGCTCGGCTTTGTACGGAGAAGTCTTTAGAATCAATGTCTGGGAGATTTCTACGTCTTCCAAAGATAGTATAAGCATATTTATTGGTTCTAATGAACTCTTTAACGAACTCCATGTAAGAAAAAATCCCAGGGTATACATTCTGGTAATTCTTAATGATTTTCTTAGCTCTCTTCAAAGAGATGCCTGTAGTCTCCGCTAAATTAAAAGCCCCTCCACCATACACAATAAGAAAGGAGACTGCCTTTGCGATCTGACGCTCATCTTTGGTGATGTTCTCCTTATTGAAGAGCATCTTAGCGGTGTAGGTATGAAGGTCTGCCCCCTCGTTAAAAGCCTTTTGCATATTACCTTCCTTGGCAATATGTGCAAGGACCCTAAGCTCCATAGCTGCGTAGTCAATCGTGATGAAGTAATGATCTTCAGGAGCAATGAAAAAGCTACGGATATTATTCTCCTTATCTCTAGGAAGTGTGTGGAACGACACCCCCATAGGTTTCTTAGCTGTATAAGCAGCACAGGAAAGACGGCCCGTAGCAGTCCCGTCAAACCTGTAGTCTACATAGATCTTTGGAACCCCATTATACGCTACCGCCTTCTTGGTTCCCGCAATGTAGGTTCTTTCTAACTTCTGAGACTTACGTAGCTCCAGTAATTTATTAAGAAACTTTCGGGAATTAACTAGGTCTTCCGTACTTTTCTCCCGCAAGATAGCTTCACTAATCTTCTTACCTTCATCTCTGTATGCCCACTTACTCACGCTTCTCTAGCTCCTCTTCAATTTGCCCAAGCAATAATTTTAATGTCGGTGCTGACACTGAAGGTGAACCCTTCGTGGTCCTATCAGGAGGATACAAAGCAAACCCATCCTCATCGGTATACAATATCTCAATAAGGTCCCCATTTGAGGAAATATTTTGAGAAGTCTTAACTTGGGGGAACTCGTAGAGAGCATCCTCGTCTTCAATATTAACCGACGAAAGTAAACGACCAACAGTGGTAAGTTGGGACTCACTAACCAACATACCTTTATACTCCATCTCGGAGAACGTGGACAACGAAGGCATAATAAGGCTGGAGATAATATTTTCCATGCCTAGCTCCTTAATCTTATCCTCGATCAAGTTAAACAACTTCAGCGTAAAGTAGGAGTCAGCAGCATTGCCTTCACAGCAATCGGACAAGGCCATGTTAGCCCAATCGAAAGTTCTGGGGTTACTAATTGTTAGCATTAGTTAACCACATCCCTTAACAGTAGTAACATACTTGTTGATCCGACTACCATAGCACAGGCGCAACAGAATGTA
>Ga0080013_1004307_pt1 | contig 14113 bp, 12 predicted proteins | sample ETNvirenome_6_85_FD_69236 | JGI IMG/M metagenome (GOLD analysis project Ga0080013, IMG submission 69236) | Marine viral communities from the Pacific Ocean - ETNP_6_85 (SPADES assembly) (version 2) | ecosystem: Environmental > Aquatic > Marine > Oceanic | place: Pacific Ocean | collected 2013-06-19
TGGTTTTAGTGCCGTGATCGTGAATGGGGTTGTAATCCCCTTCAAAACTATGCACCGACCAGAGTTCATCCAAAGCTATCTGCTTATTAGTTTTAAACATAACCCCTGTGGACTGGCTAAAATGATTGATATAGGTTGCTCCTAAATCACACAAATACGCTACATAAGGCTGAATACGCTCATCATCAGTCGGAGGAATATTAAGCTGTTGTCCCTGATGGATTTGTCCCACCAAAGTTTTAGCTAAAGATTCTCTCTCCTCATCTTCCAATAATTCATCCAGATAATCGTTTAAACCATCTACTAACTTATCAGGTATTTCTGCCTTCAGCATAAACAAAGCTGGCATCGTATAGATGTCAACAGTGCCTTCACCATCTGCCCTTTCGTAAGCCATCGTTACGAAGAAGGTATAACGTAATCTGGGTCTGGTACTGGATCGTCAGGGGGATTCGTAATTACGCTGTCATACTGACTATCAAATATGTCATCCCACTGTGCTGTTGGGCATAAAGCCGTCAATTCAGCTAATGTCCAACTGCCTTCTGCTTTGGGTGTGAAGTTCACATTACCATCAGAGTCAGTCGCAGGGATTATCGTACTAAACTCACTTTCATAGTAAGTTGAAGGACTTGCACTTTTACTGCCTTGGTTATACTTCATACTTAAATCCCACTGTTGTACCTTACTACTCTTGTTGTAGGGTATAGCTTTGATTAAGGTTTTAGTTACCGCCATTTTTTACTCCTTGTTATTATTTTCTAAATCTTCGACTTTTGCCGAGAGTTCTTGTATTGCTTTGACCAGAATTGGTACGAACTTACTGTATTTAAGTCCGTATTGGTTTCCATCTTCTGATAAAGATGTTGTTAAATTAGTTTCGTCTGATATTTTATAACCATACTGTTCTTCTAATTTTTCTACTGCTTGTGCTGTAAAACCTACATCTAACTTAGCCTGTTTATGTGTGCCATCAGGTACTTGAGTATAGTCATTACCATAATCAGAACGTTGATCCCACCTATAAGTAACAGGCTCTAAATTATTAATAAAGTTAAGCCCCATATCTAAAGCAGTAAAATCTGTTTTGTCTCGTTCATCAGAAGAAACTGTCCAGTCAACTTTAATATGGGCTTCGGTAATATTATTGTTACCAATTACAACTTCGTTACTTCCTGTAGTAATAGAACCACCCGGACTTCCTGACCTACCAGTTTCTTTACCTAGAAATATATTGTTAGTACCAGTTGATACATCTTCACCAGCCTTAAAACCTACTGCTACATTACTGCTCCCACTGGCAGCAGTTAAAGCATACGCACCTATAGCAACAGCTTCAGAACCTGTCGTAATGGCATCCATAGCAGCATAACCCATAGCAACGTTTGAGTGTCCTGTTGTGTTTGCTGCTAAACAACTATCCCCTACAGCTACATTATAACTAGCTGTAGTATTAGCGTCTAATGCAACATGGCCCATAGCAGTGTTACTACCACCTGTTGTATTTGCCGTTAATGCCCTATAACCAATACCAGTATTTTGAGAAGCAGTTGTATTTGCAGATAATGCACTAGCACCTATACCATTATTCTTATCTCCTGCTGTAGTAGCAGTTAATGCATTAAATCCTACTGCAGTATTATCAAGTGCTTGACCCGAAGTCATACTATCAAGGGCTGCAATACCACCTGAAGTATTGAAGTAAACGTCCGTAGTTAATCCTGCTGAGACACCAGTTAATGCACTACCATCTCCTTTAAAACTTGTAGCAGTGACAACACCAACAGCATTAATACCACCAGCTAGAACTTTAAGTCCTATTCTTGCCGTTACAACACCGACAGAATCTATATTAGTTACATCTTCGTAAGTTAAAGTTCCACCTATTGAAACATTACCAGAGAACGTAGAATTACCTGTAAATGTTGCAGCAGTTCCTGTTATATTTCCACTAAATGTTGTAGCAGTAATAATACCTGTGCTAACTACATTCTCAACAGCTCCAGCAAATGTAGAGACACCAGTAACTTCTAATTGTCCACTTAAAGTTGTATTATCATCTACTGTTAATATGCCACCAACATCAAAGTTTCCACTACTTGCTGAAACATTATTAACATTAAACGCTTTATATGCAACTAACTCTATAATATCTCCGTTCTGAGCAGCACTAGTCAGTCCTACTGTTGAACCATTTGTGGCAGTATAATCCCTTCCTACAAGGATTTTAGAACCATTAATATAGACATCCAAATATCCCGCACTATATCCAGACGTGAAAGTAAAATCAGTCGTCACCCCAGTCGGAGTAAACTGCTGTCTGGCAATAGTGACCTGAGCGTCACCAGGATTCCTCCCTATATATCCACCCTTATCCGCCATTTTTAACTAACCCCTTTAAGAATACTTAGGTTGACATCAATTGCATTTTCAGTATCACAATAGACCCTAATCTGATCACTAGCTTCTAATACAGTTTTACCTGCATCACTAATGACAAATGAACTTCCAGTTGGAACAGGAATCTTTGATGCTATTGCTGCTTCTGCTCCACCACTATTATCATAAACAGATACTGTTAGGTTAACAGAATTAGCAGTGTTATTTGCGAAGGTTCCACCAATTAAAATACTCTTTTCTGATGCACCTGATGTAAAGGATGTTGTGGGTCCAAGGAAACTTACATTTGATGCAGTAGCAGCAGCAGTATTTGTAGATGCTCTATCTAATTGAACTGATGAGACACCAACAAGAGTTACTTTTGTTCCTGCGATAAAGTTTGAATTGTCAACAAGATCATGAATCGCCACATGTGCAGTAGAAATACCTGACATCCAGGTTAAACCAATACCAATAGAAGCATTGGAACTTGATGTCACAATACCGACTGCTCTTGTTAATGAATTTGCAAATGATTCTGCCATTGTTCTTTAAGTATTAGTAGTATTTATCTAGCCGCCTAAGGCAATTGCGAGTCCAATTGAAGCACCTGGGGTAACTGTAACTGTGGCAATGCCACTTGTTCCTGCAGGTTCAACAGTCCATGCTGTTCCAGTAGATGATGCAAAGTTAATTACACTGGCACCCGTTCCAAGATATGTTCCTTCAGAAGAAACACCAACTTGTGCAGCACCAATGAATGTAGTAGCAGTTAAAACTCCAGATACAACTGCATCTGTAGCATTAAACCGAGTAATAGTTCCAATAGTACCTGTCAGATTAGTACTGGTAAGATAAGTAATCGTGCCAGTAGTGCTATTAAGGGTAGTAATTGTACCAGCAGTACCTACAAAACTAGTTGAATTTAATCTTGTAATGGTAGCACTTGTACCTACAAAATCAGTATTAGTTAACTGATTAATAGTACCTGTGGTTATTGTTCCCGCAGTACTTACAATATCAGTCGTATTTAATCTTGTGATAGTAGAAATAGTACCAACAAGATTAGTTGTATTTAATCTTGTAACCGTACCAACACCAGTGATGTTGAGATTTCTACCAGTTACTTCATCATAAGTAATATCACCAGTAACATCTAAGTTACCAGCAACAGTTAATCCACCACCAACCCATACATTTGTAAAGGTTGATACTCCCACAAAAGTAGAAGCAGAAGAAACATTAACAGTTGTTATGTTTGCCTGAGCAATAGTAGCAACCCCTGTAATGTTGAGGTTTCTACCTGTTACCTCATCATATACTACGTCATCAAGGACAAATAAATCCCCTCCAACATAAAGATCCCCACCAGTGGTTGTGATTCCACCAGCAGAGGCTAAGGTTGTTACACCTGCGACTGTTAATCCAGTCTCCATTCCAACTGGACCAGTTAATGTACTGATCCCAGTAACAGAAAGACCACTCCCAACTACTACGTTGAGAATGGTTCCAACCCCAGTTATATTGAGGTTACGTCCAGTTACTTCATCATATACTACGTCACCAATAACACTAAGGTCACCAGCAACATAAAGATCGCCACCAGTAGTTACAATTCCACCACCAGAAGCTAATGTTGTTACACCTACGACACTTACATCTCCAAGGAATGTGGAAACACCTACCTGAAGAGTAGTTGCTCCAATACCACCGAAGACATGGAGAGTTTGATTGGGAATTGAAGTACCAATGCCCACCATATTATCGGTGGCATTAGCCAAAATAAGGTCATCACTGACCTCCAGCCCATTTTTGACTACAAAATTCTTATTTACAGCCATTCGGGTTCACTCTCCCCCGCAAGTTAAATTAATCTTTATTTATTTATACAATTACTCATTAAGAGATTATTTATAGCGAAGAATCTGAAGGAATAACAGGTTCGTTATCACTTGCAACCGAAGTCGCTTCAATTGATACAAATGCAGTATTGTCATTACCACCTTGTCTAGTGCCAGTAGGTAAACTATCACTAGTAAGAAGAGTTACCTCACCATTAGAATAACCAGATCCACCTCCACCACCTCCAGTATTACCAACTAGAGGAGCATCTCCACCATATGCACCTGCTCCACCACCACCTTTATAGGTAGTAGAACCAGCATTTCCACCATTCTCTCTATATCCCTTTCCTGCTTTATATCCCCTATGAATTGATGTACTTCCTGTAATTAAATTCCCATCATATGTTCTTGCTTGAACAAATCCTACATCCTCACAAGGAGCATATCCCTGTTGAGCATAATAATCCCCTACCGTACATTTTGGAATCAATCCACCTTCTACATTTATACCATCAAAGTTAATAATATCAGTTGTTACAGTAACAGTAGGTCGAGCATAAGATCCTACAGTACCCATAGAACCTTCTGTAAGTTGTTGTCCTCCACCACCTCCATCAGGTCCTGTTCCTGTTTCTCCACCTAGGTTTACTCCACCACCATCTCCACCACGTCCACCATTACCAGATCCACCGCCGCCACCACAAACAGCAATAACACTTGCTTTACGATAAAGAACAGCAAGTCCACCACCACCTCTTCTTCCTCCTTGTGGTGCCAGGTTAGCTGAATAAGGAACACCAAGTTTAAGAGTATATTCTGTTTCTTTTACAAGTGTAAGTTTAAAGACTGATAATCCACCATGTCCACGACGATAACCACTATTAGCATCACCTCTTGAACCAGCCATTGTAATCTTAACTTCTACATCCTTCTCCGAAGGCCAGAATGTTATTGATCTAGTAGAAGCAGATGTATCAGCACGGAATGAAAGAGCACCGTCTGTTAAATTCTTAGATCCACTGGAATTTAGAGTTGTAGAGTTCTCAGTGAATGATTCATATTTAATAATTGGTCTTGGATCAATCTCATCAAAAGTTATAACATTTGTATATACGGGAGCCGGAATTGCTGTTGGATGAGAAAACTCACACATTAAAGTACTCACACCCACAGCAGATGAAAATATACTTAACTGAGTGGTCGCAGCACCAACAATACCAGTTTCTTCTGTTAAATCAGTACCATCTTGTGACCATTGATAAGAAATATCAGAAGTTGTTCCATCACTTGCAGTTGCATAGGTTCTAAATGTAGCAGTCAAACCTGTCGCAACAGTAGTATCTACTGGTTGATCAACAACAGTTATAACTGGATTAACAGTAATACTAACTGTATCAGAATTAAAAGGTTCATTCAATGCATTAGGAGTATTACCTGCCTCATATGCAGAAGGAACATAATCTGCTTGAAGATAAAAATCTCCTCCACCTCCAGTGGATAGTTCACTTAAAGTAAGAGTTGTAGTTGCAGAACCAGTAACATTATCACCATCAATAACTGAACCAATTCCAACTTGATACCATTGATAATCAATCGTTCCTGTTCCAGTAGCAGGATTGGAAACATCCCCTACTGTCATAAAAGAAACCGTAGCAATGCCACTAATACTTGCTGAACTTGAAGTACTAGTGGCTACACCTACAGGTTGACTTGAAAAATATAAATTAGGACCGTTTAAGTCTAAAGTGGTTGGAGTTGATCGAAATAATGACATTTATTTAATTAAGGAAGTTTTGTCCTGTAATTACCCCGAAGATTCCTTGACCTTCTAAGTCTGCTCCATCAAAGATCTTGAAGGAATAGATGTCAGTTCTACTTGCAGTAGTTGTAACTCCTGGAACAACACCACCTGGCCAGTATACGGGCATTGTACCACCCGCACCAACGTTCATCGTGTCAATACCAACATTACGTCCACCTGTACCATCTTGTGTAAGTTTCAGAGTAAATGATGTTGCTGAAGTCTCATCAGCATTATAAATTCTAAATCTATCAACATTATCAGTAACTGTGCAGATAAAGCTATTTGCTTCGTTAAGATAAATGTTTACTTGGTTTGATGTAACTGTAACAATACCAACTTCTTCTGAATGACTCTTCAGTCTAGTATGTGCTGTCACATCCAATTCTGCCCTTGGTGTCTGAGTTCCTATACCCACTCCAGATGTAGTGGTCATCATTATAGTTGAACTAGATCCCACCTTAATATTGGTAAGAGTTGCAAGACCAACTGTTAAATTACCACTCGTAACATTTAAGTTTGCTGCAGTAATAATACCACTAACATTTACATCTTTAGCATTCAAGTAATCTGCGAACCTTGCTTCTCCATTTACCCATAGAGAAGTAGTTCCCATTCCAACGAAACCAATTTCTGCATTAAATCTTGGTGATATAGTTCCCAAACCAACCTTGTCTAGGTCAGTGTTATAAAGTCCATCTGTTACATTAGTCCAACCAAATAGTGATGTAGTAAGACCTGTTAGTCCTGAACCATCACCAGCAAATGCTGTTGCAGTAACCGTTCCAACAATATTACCATCACCAATCATCTGTAGTTTATAATGTCCAGCAGTAGTACCAATACCAACACCGACACCATCTACAGAGAAGATTGTGGAACCTGCTCCAACTTGGAATGTATTTACTCCAGGAGTTGTAGTTCCTATACCTACCTGATCAAGTGCAAGAATGTCTGCCTCTTTAGAAAGACTGATGTTACCAAAACGTTTCCAATCATTCTCTGAGGTATAAACCCAACCAGCATATCCACCCTGGTCTGGGTTAGCATAATAACTAACATCACCTGGGTTAGCAGCAAGAGTAGGAGTTCCTAATCCAACTGTATATTTCCTTGAAACTGTTGTATCACCCTGTAGGTAAACTGAATTAGCTTCCAGTCCTTTATCAGAACTAACTGTTAATTTGTTGTTAACAACCAGAGGACCATTAAACTCAGAAGTAATCTTATTATTATCACCACCTTCAACCTTCAGTGAACGCTTAACTGTAAACTCAGTAGCATCACTAACATTAAGTTCTGGGAGATTAGCAATATCCTCACCAGTTACTGTCTGTACTGGAGTATCAACAATCTCTTCTTTTCCTGTAATGGTACTTACTTTCTTATTACCTGTGTAAGAAATACCCTTATCATTCATTCCAGTGAAGAAGTTAACTCCACCTTCTTGCTTGAAGGATTGTGCTAGTCTTTGTTCTGTAGGATCAATATCCCTATTCTGTTTAGATGGGAAGGCAGTTGAGTAGTTACCTGGACCATAACCAAGATATTCAAATGTATGAGCAGAAGCACGAATAAGAGAGTGTCTTCTAAGTTCAATAGGATCAACCTTTACTCTTCTTATTACAGAGTTAATATCATGACTATCCGCTTGAGTTCCCATAACTCCACGGAATACAGTAACGGTAGCATCACCAGTAACTGTAGTTGTCTTAACTCTCATCATCTCATTATCAACTACAAGATAATCACCAATTCTAACATCAAGATTTCCTAAGTTAAGGTCTTGAATAGAAATTGTAGGAGTAGTTGAGTTGGATATTGCAGCAGCAAGAGTAGTGGTAATTCCAGCATATCGTGAAACCATTCTACCACTTACATTCTCATTATCTACAGTAATTACACCACCGTTAGCAGCAAATCCTTCACGATATGCATACATCGTACCTGATTTAGTGGGGCTAGTAGTGCCAGCACCCATATTAACGGCAAAGGATGTCAAACTAATATCCTTCGTTATTACAAACTTACCATTGTATTGGGTCTGACCTGCACCAACAAACTCTACTCTTTCATCAACTTCTAAACCATGATTTCCATTTGTAGTTACAGTTGCAATACCTGCGGTGAAATCATAAGTTAAAGTATCAATAGAAACAGATTCACCCGTTAGATGCATAAAGGTATTAGCAGTCAGTGTCTTACCTATACCAAGGCTCCCAACCGTTGAAATACCAGACACACTGGACGCAGATGCTACCGTAACACTTGATGCTTGACCTACAACAACATCACTAATTCTATAAAGTTGATTGTATCCTACATAAGATTCCGAAGATACACCAGAAATTCTAACAGTATCTCCAATATTACTATAAATCTTCTGAACAGAAAGAACACCTTGAACAAATCCTGTTGTAGTGGCAACACCAACTACATTCATAGTATTACCTATACCATAGGCACTACCACCATCCATAATCTGAACGCCAGTGATGGTTCCACTTCCATTAACAGTTAGTTTTGCAGTTGCACCTTGACCTGTAGTAGAAGTTCCAATACCAACTAGCTGTGCATTATAAACATCTCCTGCAGTGCCAGAACCATATCCTGCACCACCTGAATCAATACCAACCTTAACAACTCTATTAAATCCATGCTCAAGAGTTGTAGTAATTGTATGAGCAGTTCCTGTATGAGAAACAATATTAGTAATTCCTATACCAATATCAGTATCATTAATATACTTGTTAAGTGTCTCTTTAGTAATACTATTCTGAGTATTATCAACAACTACCTTACCAATTGTATCTGGAACAGCAAAAGATTTTGTCTCTAATGGGTCAGAAACTGGAGTATCTCTATTTGTTTGAGGATAAAGTTGCTTTAATGGTTGAGAGAAACTCTCTGCCTTAAATGGACTAACAGTTGGTTTATTAGTTGCATTAACTACAGTTAAGTAATAAACACCATCCTGTTTTCCAGCAATATAATCCTGAGATTCTTTAGCAGTATAAACATAATAAACATTACTATATCTCTTTCTCTTAAAGTAAGGAAGAGCAGTAGTTCTTGCACTTGTATCATTACTAAATGTTCCTGGGTTAGTTGTTAATCCAACCGAGAATGTCTTTGCACTACTAATTCCAACAACTTCATAATACCTATTATATCCAGTTCCTGCTGTACCAGTTGTATTCTTAGTACTCTTAACATTAACCAATTCAACTCCAGAACCTACAGATAAGTCATGAGGAAGTTCTGTTGTTACATTAATATGAGTATTATCCCAATTAGCATCAGCAATGAAACTAAAGTTCCTTTGTTGGTTTACATTTGCAAGTGAACCACTACCATAGTATGTAAGAACTTCTGCATCCGTTCCACCAATACCAGTATTAGATTCTTGAATAATATATCCGTCTAAAGGAGGACGAGCAACAGTAATTCCACTAGCAGCAGGAACTACATATCTCATTCTATAAACAGTATCTTCAGCATTTCTACTATCTGTCTTTCTCTTTATAAATGTTCTTGTTGTTGCTTCTCCAAGTCCAGTTGAACCAAGTCCAACAATTCTTGGATAAAGTGTATTCTCTGTAGCAGCAGTAGCAACATTAACATACCACTGGGAATTACCAGAACTCCACTGAATTGGGTGTCCTTTATCACCAGGAAGTTTATCAGATACTCTACTAATAACTTTTAGAAGACCACCTTTATTGTTGATAGCAAGTGGAATATCATTAAGTGCTTCGTTTAATGTCTTAGCAACCTTAATATTGGTGTTAGTAGCAATACCTGAACCACTTGTAACAGCATAATAAACAACATTAGATTCTACACCATCAGGAACCTGTCCATCATTACTGAGAATACGAACAGATTCACCATTAATAAAGGAGTGTGGTGCTGTAAAGGTAATAACTTTATCATTTCCACCAGCACTATTAGAACCAATACTATTAATACCAGTAGCACTTTGCTTAACCGTAAATATCTTCTCTGCAGTAACCTGTGTTAAATCTTCTCCACTGGTGGCTTTCCAACCATCCATAACAATACGTGAAGTATACTCTGTAACTGAACCAGCATATGATACAAGAGCTCTTAATTGATCATTCTCTCTTGCACCAACCCTATATCCTTCAAGGACATTTTCAGGTTTAACTGCTTGGTTACTCTGATTATATAAGTAAAGGTTAGCAACAGATCCAATACCAGCAGAAACTGAATTAAGAGTAGTATTAACATCAATAGCCTCAAATTCAACAGCACTTTCTGCTAGAGGAACTTCTTTAGGTGGAATAATATGAGTGATATATCCTACATCGTCTTGACTATATGCATCAGGTCTAAATCCTTTTGATGATAATGCTTTAGCACCAAAGTTAGAGTTTGAGTTGGTTAGACTCATATCTCCACCATTTGTTGTCAAGAAATGCTGTGCATATCCAATCGCAAAACAGGACACTGCTTGACAGACACCATCATTAGATATCTTAAGGTGATAATTTTCATATGCAGGTTTATAAACTGCGTGTGAGTTAGTACTTAAATTAGAAACAGTTAGACTAGTATCATAGTTACCAGAAGGAATATCATCTGTGTTAAATCTTACAAATGCATTATCATCCTTTTGAAGTCCAATACCAGTAAACTGAGCAACAACCATCGATTTGAAACCAGATGCCTTGTTACCATCAACTTCCATACCACACATACCATAAACGGATCTCAAGGACACGTTAAAGACGTATGGTGAAGAACCTGTTACTGTATCGGATGAAAGGGTTAAAGTAGCACCAGTTGCTGTTGGTGCAGCAGTAGTAGGAGTATTCTGAACTGTATACTTTAATATAGTATCACTTGGTCTCTCTGCTACCACAAACTTACCATCATAACCAGAAGCAGACACCCCAGAAATACGGAAAGGAGTATCTACATCCAATCCACTAAGAGCACTATCAAGCGTAACAGTGATTGTTGTATCAGCAGTAGTTGCATCTCCTGCATAAACACTACTAATTCCTACAGATGCACCCCTTGAACCAACAATTCTATACTCATCAACCTTTGCTTGAATATCAATAGAAGTAGATGGGTAATCTGGTTCAATAGCACGACCAGAAGATTGTCCATATGCAAGACCAACCTTCTCATAATACATGGTAAGGTCAGTTCTGTTAGTTGTATAGTCACTAATAAACTCGTCATTAATCTTTACATCATTAACCCCATCAGCAAACTCAAATACAGTTAGTTTGTGATGAGAGAAATTAGGAACAAATTGGTTAGTAGTATAATCAACATATGCCTTTCCATTTGGATTAGCATCAAATATACTCCACTCAGCTAGATAGCATCCACCAGTCAGTCTGAATACACAAGTTCTTTCTATATCATCATTAGTTGGTGAAGGTACATACTTAGGACGTAATTTTGTCTTTCTTACATCAAAACCAACAATAGAAGTACCACGAGGGACAATTACACCACCGTATATACTATTAAGCTTATAAAGTTCGTTATTTGGGTTCTCTAGGTCAAAGTTTGTTGTTAAGTCAAATGCAGGGAAATCATCAGATGTAGTTCCATTCCTTAATCTATAATTATTTGATCCGTCTGGTATCCATCCAGGTCTATTATCTATTACATGATCACCTGGATATAGTAATATTGTTGTTTTAGCAAATCTATCGTTATCTAATCCCTTCTGATATGAAAATCTTGACGACTCAACTAATGCTCGTTGAATAGTTTTAAAGGGGCGAGTTAGAGAGTTACCCTGATTTTCAATACTGTCAGTAGCATCCAAATCATTTGGGTTAACATAGAGAATGTTCCCTCGCGTCGATTTTAAAAAATTCTCTAATCTTGAAAGACCCATCTTACTCGCGTTATAGTTCTTGTTATGGATTATTTATCATCACAAAAACCCTTCAATTCCTCAAGAGTTGTTGCAATTTCATTCATAGCATCACGAATCTTAGGATTTTGCCCCGAATGCATCTTTAAGCTATCATCCACAAATGTCCATCTCCATTGTTTCACCTCGTTATTGTGCCACAATCTGATATTCATTAATCGACAGGTACTAGTTCGGGATTTTCTAACTCCATCTCAAACATCATAGGATGACATTCTTCTTCCATTAAGTAAGAATATGCCTTATATAGGTCTTCAGGTTCCCATTTCTTCTCCTGTTCAGCTAATGTTACTATTTCCAAATCTTCTTTGGCAATATCAGGTAACTCATCAAAAGTAAATGGAACATTCTGGATGAAATACATGAGGACGAGTTTGTCTCTATTATCATACCAGCAATAGCGTGTATGTATTAAGTATTTCATTTTTCTATCTATTTCCCTTTATTTAGTGGGGGTTATACCAATTCATCAAAAGAACAGTGGCAAATATGCCAATAACAACACCAACACCTAGCCAAGAAAGTAGTGCCATCATTTTATAGCGGATCAACGTAAGACAATGTATCTTCAGGAGCATGTTCACGAACAAACTTCAATACATTCATAAACTCCTCTAGAGTATCACACTCCACAGTTTTCTCATCTCCTTCACTAGAGTAAATATGAACCGTTCTCCTAGTTGTGTCTACAACACAACGGGATAAATAATCATCAGCCATAGAGTAAGCACTCGTTTATCTGGTTATCATAGTAGATTATGGAGGATTTGTCAAGATGGGAATCTATAACCAAAATATTCTAAGAATCAATCTTAATGAATTAGTTCAAATAAGAGCATCTCTTCAAGGAAAAAAATTAACATCAGAAGAAGCAGATGATTATGCGAACAAACTTCGTAGACAATTGAATTGGGATTCAATGTTTGAACAAATCGATGAGTTTATTAAAAATGGCATCACCTCTTAATAAATGGTCCATTTACGACTGCTTCTATGTAAGAATTGAACTTAATGATCTAGTTAAAGAAAGAGCATCTTTACTAGGAATAGAATTAAGTGAAGAGAAAATAGATGAAATAGCAAATACTTGCAGAACTCAATTAAATTTTGATTCTATTAAAAATCAAACAGATGATGTATTAAACCAAAAAGAAAGAGCATAACGATCTGCTCCTACTACCCTAGTAACATGATGCTTATGCTGAGAATTAGAAAATATCAATAACTTACCTGCCTTTGGTTGTACCTCAAACTCTTTAAACCCCGTATAACCTCCTTCAAAATCATCATTCAAATAAAGAAGTGCTACAAATAAATCATAGATACCATCCTTAGCAGAACTATCATAATGTGGTTTCATAAAAGTCCCTGGAGTCCATCTTATAACTCCCACATAATCTGGATTAGCTCTGTCATCAAATAGTTTACATATTCTAGTTACTCTATTAACTACATTATTATAAAAGTCATCAGATTCTCCCTTCATATCAATAAAGTCTGCATGACCTTGATACTGAGCAGAATCTAACTTCTCATCCTGTCTTGCATAATGAGCAGCATAATCATAATCATCCTCCTGTGGTTCACTAGGAGGAATAGTATCTGCCTCATGACCAACAGCAATCATATCAGCATAATCTATAAGTTTCTTACATTCACTAGGAGAGATAAAATTCTCCTCAATATAAATGATTTTCTTCACATTGTTATAGTATTAGGTGGACCAGAGAATCTTGAATCAGTAAATGTTCTTTCTGATGGGGGTGTTAATTCTGGATTATAATTTGGATCAGGATAATCTTTCCAACTATCTCCTTGATACTCAGTTATAAGGGGATTAATATCCTTTCTCTCTCCATAGACATGGTAGAAACAATCTATTGGTAAACCACCATTAGATTGAAGATATATCTTTTGTTCATCCCATCTCTTCACAATAATATCTTGGTGTGCTCCTACTGGTTGCAATTGAACCGTAATACTCTCTACATGAACCAAATCTTTCCAATAATAAGGTAAAACAATTTCCTTCCCCCTTCTTAATCTACCTCTATGATAAACTCCAACCTCTGGTCCCTCAATACAAGCATATCTTAAACGATGGCCATTACCTTTGGTTGGGTGTTTAATATCAAAAGGTTTTGGTCTACCATCAGCAGT
>Ga0080013_1004308_pt1 | contig 14110 bp, 11 predicted proteins | sample ETNvirenome_6_85_FD_69236 | JGI IMG/M metagenome (GOLD analysis project Ga0080013, IMG submission 69236) | Marine viral communities from the Pacific Ocean - ETNP_6_85 (SPADES assembly) (version 2) | ecosystem: Environmental > Aquatic > Marine > Oceanic | place: Pacific Ocean | collected 2013-06-19
AACTCAAGCTTATAATTTAGCGGGTTCAGGTATTGGAGCATATCAACCATACATTACTCAAGCAGCAGCTTACACAGGCCCAACTGGTTATCAATCTTTTATGTCTCCGTATCAACAAGATGTCATTGATGCAACTATGGATCAATATGATATTCAAGCACAAAAAGGTTTAGCTGGAATAGGTTTACAAGCAGCTAAGTCAGGAAATTTAGGTGGAGGACGTGAAGGGGTTATGAGATCAGAGTATCAAAACCAATCAGATTTAAACAGAGCTTTATTACAATCAGGATTATTACAACAAGGATTCGGTCAAGCTCAAAAAGCAGCACAGCAGTCATACATGAATCAAATGCAACTAGCTGGAACTGTACCACAACTACAAGCAGCCGACGTAACAGGATTGGGTCAAATGGGCGCGACTCAACAAGCGCAAGCGCAGGCTCAATTAGATGCTACACGAGAACAAAATAGACTGGCAGCTTATGAACCTTACGAGAGACTAGGTTATCTTGGTCAAGGTATCGCGAGCATTGCATCTGGAATGCCAGGACAATATCAATCACAAGTAACACCTAACCCGACTCCGTTGCAAACTGCGTTAGGTACTGGATCTGTATTGTCAGGAATCTATGGCAACATCATGGGGCCATATAGAAATCAGACAAACGCTTAATCATGAAAAATTTACACAGACCAATGTTTAGAAAAGGTGGTAGTGCTGGTGAAGGTATTACTTCAGGCCTAGCTCCTAGACAAGGGTATCAAGGCGGTAAACTTGCTAAGGTACAAGATGAATTAAGAATTTTAGATACATTAGCTCCGGCTCCTCAACCACGTAGAAGCACAGCGTTAAATGATTTCTTAATTAATTTTGGTTTAAACATGGCATCAGGAAGTCCTACTGGTAATATATTTCAAACTGCAGCGACACAGGCTAAAGAACCTTTTGGAAAATTCCAACAACAAAAAATGTATGAAGGAGCAGCTTCAGACCAAGCAGCTTCAGAACATAGATCAACTGTAGCTAGTTTACTTAAAGGAATTAGTGATGATGATAAGAATAAATTATGGGAAGAAGCTAGTTACATGGTTGAAAGAGGTGCTACTAATCCTTTCACTCAAAAACCTTTTAAAGATCAAAATGAAGCTTACGATGTTTTAATTAGAAAATCCTTAATGAGTAAAGAAAGTTTAAAAACTGATGAAGCAATGTATAATGAAACAGTTGAAACTTTATTTAATACCAACTTAAAAGACCAAAACTTTAAAGGAAATAATTTAGGAGCTAGAACTTTAGCTGAACATGAAGCAAAAGTTATTCATGGTCATTATCCAGAAGAATTAGAAAAACAATTTGATTCTCAAACTACTTATATTGATTCTGTATATGTGGATGTTGCTGAAGACGGAACTATGAAACTTAATAACATAGGACAAAACGTAGGTTACAGACCTAACAAAATTTATTTTAATATAGCAGATAAATCTTTTTATAAATTAGGGGCAGACGGTTTAACATTCACGGTAGTCGATATAACTGACTTCCAGGATTAGGAGGTCACGCTATGGCGGACAAATGGTTAACAGAAGAACAAAAGAAAAAACTTGATCATGCATTTGATGCAGTGGATCTTTTTAATCCTAACATTCAAACTACTTTAGATAAGATAGAAGCTTATAAAGAAAAAGAAAAAAAATTAAAAGCAGCAGAAACAGATATAGAGCAATTACCTAAAGGAAGTGAAGGCTATAAAAAAGCATCCTTGGATAAAACAATCATTGAACAAGCCGAAGATAATAATGAAGTTAGTTTATCAACTTCAGTATCCAATGCTATTGTATCAGGGGCTATAAAAATTCCTTATGGATGGGCTCAACTTACAGCAGAAATAAAAGATGCAATTGGTGATGATGTACCAGTAGACCAAACTAATGTTGCTAAATTAGATGCGTGGTTTGATCAAACGGTGATTGGTGAAGTGATGAAATATTCAGAAGAAAAAGCAAGAGCAACAGGTGCTGGTAGAATAACAGAATTTTTAACATCGATGTATGGTAACTGGCGGGCTGCTGGTAAACCTGTAATGAAATTTATAGATGATCCTTTAATTTTAAAAAAGAAGGGAAAAGAGATTGCAGATAAATTAATTGATGCAAAAAAGAATGGAAGATATATTTCTTCTAACAATAGAAACTTAAAGAACGCGGCTGAAAAAGTTAAAGAATTAAACTTTGGAAAAAGAGCAAAAAAATGGGGAGCTATTGCAGTTGGAGGAGGAGTAACTGGAGCTTTAGTTTCTGACACCGAAGACATAGGAACATGGGGAGACTGGTTGTTTGAACCAGGTCACTATAGTGCTTTAGATAGAACTAAAAAAGAAACATCTTCTGATGATGCTATAAGAAAATTACAAAATAGATTAAAGCTTGGTGGAGAAATGGCATTTCCTATTGCACCTATCTTTTATGGGATAGGTAGATTTGGAAAGTGGGCCTCAGCTCATGGTAAGAATGCAGCGTACAGTAATAAAGCTACAGAACGTTGGGCTGACAAATGGATAATGAAACCTTTTAGAGCTAGATCAGATAGACCTAGACCTCTTTTTCAAGGTGTACAAAGACTAGAAGGAAAGCAAGCTGTAGCACGGAACATGGCCCAAGAATTAAACAGAAGAATTAGTTATGATTATAATAACATATTTCAAGCTACAAGAAAATCTGCACAAGTAGTAGATAATCCGAATTTAATTAATGATATGCTTGTTAATTTTATGAAGAACACTCCTGATGTAGTTAAAAAAGGAAAGATAGTATTCCCTGGTTTTAAAAACGAAGGAGCTTTTGCTAAAGCTTTAACTAAATTAGGTTCCAATAAAAAAGACATTGATATTTTATTGGCTAACTTAACTAAGTATAGAGACACGATGAATGTATTTAAAAATTCTATTCTTCAAGGAAAAAATTTAAACGTGGCTCCCCCTAAGTTTAATGAAATAATGAATGAACGATTTCAAAACTTTTTATCAACCGAATATAGAATTTTAACTGATAAAGGAGTGGGCCCTATTAGTGGGTATAAAATTACTAATGATATGGTGGACGAAGTAGCAGAAACTTACATACGATATGCTAAAAGTAATGGTGTAAAATTAAGTAAACCAAATGCCAGAGATGCTGTTTATGATATTGCAGATAATGTTTCTTTAAATCCTCTTACTAAAACTCCAGAGTTTGTTTATCCTATTCAAAGTATTGGAGCAGATAAAGCAACACAATTAAAAAATATAGCAGAAAATATAACGGGCGGTGGAAAATTTAAACCAGATAAAGTAGGTGGTTTAATTCAAAAGAAATCAGATCTAGACGCTTTTAAAAAATTATTTGGTGCTAATCAAAATGCTGAACGAGTTATTGTAAATACTATGGAAGACTTAGGGGGTATTGCAGCCAGAGATAATTTTTATAATGCTATGAAAATAGCAAGTGATCAACTCATTAAGAATGGACAAAGAGGATTAGTTTATCCCAATAGACTTCAAGCTATCACTGCTTTTAAAGGAGCTAAAAACCAACCTGGCTTAAGAAATATTACTAAATCACCTAATGGATTAAAACTTAGCGCTAATTTAGCGGAAGAATATTACACAAGTCCACTGGACGGTATGTTTACTAACGATGTTATAGCAAAAGCTTTAAAGTTTGGAGATAAACTTCCTTTAAGTGGAATCACTAAGAGTTTAGCGTACAGATATATGTTTTTAATACCAAAAGGTTTAACTCAATTTGGTAAAACAGTTCTAGGCCCTTTCACTCACGGAAGAAACTTTACATCAGGAGCAGTAACAACTATTGCAACGGGAAATATATTTATTCCACCAACAGAAATGGCTAAAGCTATTTCACAAGCGTTTAGATCCTTACAACCTCAAACTTTGTATAGAATTAGCGGCAACCCTAAATATTTAAATAAGCCTGCGGATCAAGCATGGTACCAATTTTTTTTAGATGAAGGAATGGTTAACTCAAGTGCTACTTATAAAGAAGTGATGGGAATCATTACTGATATTGAAAAGGGAGGAGACTTTTTTAGTAGAGCTTTCAAAATGTTTGGTAATAAAATGAAAAAGATTTCTAAAACTACTGAGTGGGCTCAGGATATGTACATCTCTGAAGATGACATCTGGAAAATGACTAACTTCTTTGGAGAATCATACAAGCTTAGAAGAGCATGGAACAATGCAGTAGCTAAAGGAATTAAAAACCCTGCAACAGGAAAAAAATATACCAACGCCGACATACCAAGTGATATTGATATGTATAAAAGAGCAGCGCAAATTGTAAGAAATACTTTACCAAATTACGCTTACGTATCTGACTTTGTTAAAGCAACCCGAAGATCTCCTCTTGGAAATTTCGTATCATGGCCAGCAGAAATTATGAGAACAACAGGACATATTATGAAAACTGGACTACAAGAAATTAAAGATCCAGTATTCGCTAGAAATGGATATGAAAGATTAATAGGATTAGGTACCGCATACGCTGTAATTCCTCCGATGTTGGTTGAAGGAGTAAGAGGATTGTATGGAATTACGAGAGAACAATTACAAGCTATGAGAGAATTGGTGGCACCTTGGTCTGTTGATTCAACATTAATTCCAATAAGAGATGAGGATGGAAATTATAAATACATAGATTTTAGTGGAGCATTTTTCTATGACACCGTTTTAAACCCAGTTCAATCAGTTATCTCACAGTCAGAAATACAAAATGAAAAAGCACTAATTCCTGACATGATGGAAGGAATGGTAAAAGGGTTTGATAGATTAATAGAACCATTTTTTGGAGAGTCGATTTACTACGGACTAATAGCCGATCTATTTATTAGAGGGGGTGTAGATAGAGATGGTAACAGAGTATGGAATGAAGAAGATGATGAGATTGATAAATATATAAAAGGTATGACTCACTTTGCTTATACCGCGTCGCCATTATCCTATCCTCAGTTAAAAAGATTGTATGCAGCAGCAACAGATCAAACTATTAGAGGAAAAAAATATGATATACCAAATGAACTGATGGGATTCTTTGGAGGAAGACCCGTTCAAATTTATCCTTTAGATACAATTAACTTTGCCGTAGCAGACTTCGTTGAAGCTGAAAGAAATCAAAGAAAATTAATTACGGAAGACATGTTTACCGGTGATCCTGTAACAGACAGAAACTTTGTTCTTGAACAATACTGGAAAGCTAACAAGAAAAGATTAGACTCTTTAAGTGAGCTTAGAAGAAAAGTAGATGCAGCTATTGTGCTTGGAGAAAATCCTAAAAAAATTTACAAAGAGTTTTATGATAGAGGAAAAGGAAATTTATATATACAAATGATGAAGAACAAATTTGTACCATTTAGTTCTGATATGAAATGGGCTCATGAAAAAGCATTTGAAGAAGCAAGAGAAAAAGGTTTACCAAATCCATTAGATGGTAACAGTAAAATATTAGCCATCATGGAAAAAATATTATCTAAAGCTCAGTTCTTAAACAACGATTACATTTTAAACATAGAAGATTTTATTACTCAACCTGCAAAAGGTAATAGGTCGGAGATACAAACACCACCATTAGGTCAAACACCAATGCCTAAATTAGCTGCAAATACACAGCAAAAAGACCCACAAACTAACTTGACAAGGACAGAACAAGCACTACTATCGCCTAGTGAAAAAATTATTGCTGGGAGAACATAATAATCATGCAACTATCAAAACATTTTAAACTCGAAGAGTTTACTAAATCAATGACAGCGACCCGAAAAGGGATAGACAATACTCCAGGAGCCGGAGAGATTAAAAGTTTAGGTGACTTATGTTATGTAATACTAGAACCCGTTCGAGCACACTTTGACAAACCAATTACAATAACATCGGGCTATCGCAGCGAGGCGCTGTGTGAAGCGATCGGCAGCAAAAAAACGTCGCAGCATGCAAAGGGCCAGGCGGTAGATTTTGAAATAGCAGGTGTTCCAAATATTAAGACGGCTTATTGGATACAAAACAACGTGGACTTCGATCAATTAATCATGGAGTTTTACGATAAAGACGATCCGGCAGGGGGCTGGATACATGTAAGTTATCATGAATCTGATTCAAATAGAAAACAAGTTTTAACTTTTGACGGCAAAAAATATACCGAAGGACTTCCAGATATGGAATGGTCCGGCGGAAAAATAGTAAATTAAAAATTTTAGCGCGCGTCGCGCGTATATCCTACTAAATCCATGACTTTAATTCTTCTCCTAAAACTTCTGATGCTATGTTTATTTTTTTACGGAGAGCTTTTACGATTTTTTCGTCTACGGTCTCTTCACAAATCAAATCTACATATGTTACAGATCTTTTTTGTCCAATTCTGTGTGCTCTATCTTCTGACTGTAATCTTTTTTCTAGATCGTATCCGTTAGAATAATAAACCACGGTATTTGCTGCAGTTAACGTTATTCCATAACCACCAGTTTGAGGAGTTCCTACAATAAATCTACATTTATCATCATTTTGAAATTTTTTAATATTATCCTGTCTTTCTGATTGAGGCGTGAGCCCATAATAATCCACCACGGAACCTGGACCATGGACCTTAACTATTTCTTTAATAATGTTAGTAATATCATATTGGTAATGAGCCCATATAATGGCCTTACCCTCTGTTTCTTCTAATACGTCCATTAATTCATCTATCCTATTATTTTTAATAGGTTGGGTCATTCCATCATCAGAAGTAAAATGGCCACATGTAATTTGATGTAATCTCATTAATTGAGTTAGAGCATTAACAGTTGTAACTTTTTTACCATTCAATACAGCTAACGCTTCTTTCTTCATTTGCTCATACACCTTACGTTGATCAGGCGTTAATTTAATTTGTCTTTTCATATATATTTTATCAGGTAAATCCAAACAATCTATTTTTAATACCCTATAAGAAAAAGGTTGTAGTTTTTGAGATAATTCCCCTAAGTTTCTAAAGCCTGAAACAAGTTGAATTTTTCTACCAGCAATATTAGCTGTTTTCATAATGGCATATCTCATTCTAAATGAATAATAAGACTCATGATCTAAATGAAAAGGATCTAAAAAATAACATTGACTAAATAAATCTAATGGATTCTTAGTAACAGGAGATCCCGTCATTATTCTTCTATATTTAGCCATTTCAGATAATTTTAAAATATTTTTAGTTCGTATGGCTTTAGGGTTTTTAATAGTGGTAGATTCATCAATAGCCATTAACGTATTATGAGAAGATAAAAATTTTCTAGCAAAGTCTACTCCTTTTTGTGTACTAAAAGCTTCTACATTCATAATTAGAATATGAAGTTCTTCTCCAGTTTTAAATAGAGTCCCTAACTTTTTTGATTGTCCTTTAGTTATATTAGCTTGCCACAATACAGGAACGCTTTCTATGTGATTAGGTAAATGTGTTGGAATCTCATTATTATACCAAGTTCCTACAACACCTTTAGGGGCTATTACTAAAGCTCCATCAACTTTGCCTTTATCATAAAGCATAGCTACATTATCTATTAATACTTTTGTTTTACCTGTACCCATTTCCATAAAATATGCATAGGTTGACCTATTCCACGATTTTTCCAACGCAGTTATTTGATGCGCATATGGCTTTGTTTTAAATTTATAATTCATTTTTACTTTCTAGTTGACAATATAATATTAAACACCTATATTGTCAAGCATGAAAGAAAATAATTTACGTGTAGTACATGTAATACAAGAAATACCTGGAACTAAGGACGGTAAACCTAAAATAAATATTATAGGCGCACAAGAATATGGCGACTTTAAATTTTTATTACCTGAATTATCTCAAATAATTTTTTCTCCGGGTCCTTTAATTTTTAAATTAAGAAAAGCTTTAAAGGATTTTAAAAAAGAAGATTATTTATTATTAACAGGAGATCCAGCAATTATTGGAGTTGCATGTTCTATTGTATCAGATATGACAGGTGGAAATTATAAGCTTTTAAAATGGGATAGACAAGAAAGAAAATATTATCCTATTGAAATCAACTTATACGAGAAAGGAAAAATAGATGAGTAATATTGATTTTGAAAAGGACCAGCAGGAGGTCATTAAAAAAACTGACACTATACAATCTTTAGCTGATCAAGTTGAAAGATTAGAATCATTACAAACTAGACTTGAACTACAAGAAGATAATATAAAGAATACAAAAAAAGAATTAGAACATGTATCAGGAGAAATAATTCCGACTATGATGGCAGAGATGGGTTTAGCCCATCTTAAACTTATGGATGGATCTTCGGTAGATGTTAAGCCGCATTATAGCGCCACAATTACACAGGCGAATAAAGAAGCGGCGTTTAACTGGCTTCGTAATAATGGATTAGGCGATATTATAAAGAATGAAATTTCTGTATCGTTTGGTCGTAACGAAGATACAAGAGCAGCAGATTATGCTGAACTTGCGAAGGGTCGTGGGTTTTCACCGACACAAAAGTTGAAGGTGGAACCTATGACTCTGAAAGCGCTAGTCCGTGAGCGTATTGAGGCAGGAAAAGAAATGCCGACGGAACTTTTCAACGTATTCGTTGGAAATAAAACAACAATAAAAAGGAAACAATAAACATGAACCAAGTAACAACCAAAAAAGAAGGAGCATTATCTACAAATTTATTTGAAGCTGATGCAAATGCTGGCTCTCAGAATATGACGCAGGAAGATCTTGCGTTACCATTCTTGAAAGTTTTAGGCCAATTATCTCCTGAAGTGAACAAGATGAATGAAAAATTTATCGAGGGCGCAGAACCAGGAATGATATATAATACAGTCACAAATAAACTTTATGATGGCAAAAAAGGAATTGATGTTATTCCCGTTTTTTATGAAAGAAAATACGTGGAGTGGCAGGACAGAGGCGCAAGCCAAGGTTCTCCTGTAGCTATTCATGATGCTGACAGTGACATTGTAAGTACCGCAACAAGAGATAAATCATATAAAGATCGTTTACCTAATGGAAACTATTTAGAAAATACAGCGAATCATTATGTTATTTTTATGAATGGTAATCCCTCTTCAGCTTTAATTTCTATGAAAGCGACTCAATTAAAAATTAGTCGTAAATGGAATTCAATGATGATGGGTATCAAACTTCAAGGTAAAAACGGTTTATTCACCCCGCCTACTTATAGCCATATTTATAATCTAAAGACTGTTCAGATGTCTAATGACAAAGGAACATGGTTTGGATGGGATGTGTCTAAAGTTGGTCCAGTTGAACAAAAACAAGTGTATGAACTTTCTAAAACCTTTGCTACTCAAATTAGTAAAGGAAAAGTGAAAGTTAAACACGGGACTGAAGAAACTTCAAGTACACCGTACTAACAGAATCCTAGGTAGTGGGCATCTAAGCGAGAGTGGAAATGCCCACTTTTAATATATGTCAGTAGAAAGATTTAAATATATATTTCAGGGATTAGACCGTGCCCGTGGTGTCACTTACGTAGATAAGAAAGGTGAGGACGGTCAAAAAATAAAAGGTAAATCATTTGTAACTCGAGAAAAAGTTACTGATGATTTATGGCTTAAACATCTTCAAGGAATGGAACCTAGTCTAGGTATTATTCCAATCAATGATGACAATAAATGTAGATGGGGTTGCATAGATATAGATTCATACGCAGGCTTTGATCATAAAAAATTAATAGATAAAATTAAAAATTTAAAATTACCACTTATAGTATTTAGATCTAAATCCGGTGGTGCTCATGTATTTTGTTTTACAACAGTTCCTGTTGAAGCAAAATTAATGCGAGATAAACTTTTATCCGTCAGTGCAATACTGGGGTATGGAGGATCTGAAGTATTTCCAAAACAAATAGAATTAAAATCTCAAGATGATACAGGAAACTTTCTTAATCTACCTTATTTTAATGGGGATGAGACAACGAGGTATGCCTTTCTGGAAAATGGAGAGGCTGCAGGGATGACCGGCTTCTACGGTTTATACGAAAGAAATAAATTAACTCCCGACACTTTAGAAAGACTAGAAATTAAAAGACCCGAATCAGAATTTAATGATGGACCACCATGTTTAGAATCACTTACTCAAACTGAGATCAAAGACGGAAGAGACCGAATACTCTATCAATATATACAATATGCAAAAAGAAAATGGCCCGAGAGTTGGCAAGGAAAAATAAATGCATTTAATTATAAATATTTTGCCTCTCACCCTGAAGGACCCCTTGACGATAAGATAGTACAAGGAAAGATTAAATTTAATGATGGAAAAGAATTAGGTTTCAAATGCAATGAAGATCCTATGTGTAATCATTGTGATAAAAATTTATGTCGAACTAGAAAATTTGGTATAGGGGGAGAAGCTGTATTTCCATCGTTAACTGATTTACAAAAAATTTTATTAGACGAACCCTACTACTGGGTTAATGTTGACGGTGACAGAGTTAAGTTAGACAATATAGATTATTTAATGGAACAAAGATTATTTAGAAGAACAGTAGCAAAACAAATAAATAAAAAACCACCAAGAATTACAGTTAAAGAGTTTGAAAAATATACTGATATGCTTTTACAAGGAATAGAAGAAGTGGAAGCACCAGTAGGATCATCTAAAATAGATCAATTAAAAAATCATTTAGAGGATTATTGTATTCAGAGATCAATTGGATCAGTTACTAAAAAAGATATTTTAAACGGAGCAGTTTATACAGAAGATGGCAAACACATACTTACTTTTCATAGATTCTTTCATGGACATTTAACTAAGAAGAAATGGAAAGAAGATTATCAGGTTACACAACAAATGTTAAAAGAACATTGTGGGTGTGAAGAAGGCAGAATGATAATAGGTAAAAAGAAACCATCTATTATGAAAGTTGATATCTTTGATAAACATGAAGATCAATTTACACAAAAAAAACTAAAAGAGGAGGTACCATTCTAATGGCTAAACTAGAAAAATTTTCAATATGGGGTAGTGAGCCCCAATACAAAAATGCTTGTTATAAATTATTTCACGAGCGAAAAAAATTATGGTTTGAAGGATATATTCTCGAAGGAGACGATGAAAAATATATGAAAGAAATGATGGATAAATATTATTATTCTTCTTTAAAGCCGCACATGGTGCAGGATGTTTGGCACGCTAATAGAGATAAAATATATGAAATAAAAACTGTGTTGGGTCCTGTTTTTGGAGAAAAAACTTTTGAGTTTTGGACGGAACCTTACACTTATTCCCAACAAAAAAGTATTACTACTATAGACGGTAAGATAAGTTTTACTAATCCAGATGGAACTCCTTATACAGAATTAATGAAAGATATTGATTCTGGAAAAATGTTTAACTTTTCTGTTGCTAGATGTATTTGTTTTCCAGGTCAAACTGGTTTTGAACATGAAAGCGCCGTACCCAAACGTGCAATTATGCAAGCATTGAAAAATGCAATAGCGGCACCAAAAATAGAATGGAAAAAAAGTAAGGGCTATAGACCAAAAATTGATCCACGAATGGATGCTCATCATGTAGATGGTAAAGAGTTTAAAACTATTTTTTTAAAATTTGTTAATACTTTAAAAATAACTGAAGAAGAGTTTTATTCTAAAATATATCCTGAACATGGTAATTATGAAAGTAGTTTAATAGAATATGTTACCATAACTGGATGGCAATTTAAAAACGACTTTAATGCTAATCGTTGGAAAAACGCATGGTTTGATTTTCATGAAAAATATAGAGAGTATGAAATGGTAGATCCTATTGCTCATCATAAACTTAGCTCTGATGAAATTAAATTTAAAACTAACATTAGAAAAAATGTAGAGGACCTATTAAAATGAGCACTGATTTAGTTTTATTAGTAGTTCTTACAGCTGCATGGATATTAATAACCCTATGAAAACAATAGTATTAGGACCACCAGGAACAGGAAAGACTTGGACTCTTTTAAATAAAGTACAAGAATATTTAAAAGATACGGATCCTGATAAGATAGGATATTTTGCTTTTACTAAGAAAGCTGCCAATGAAGCTAAAGCTAGAGCTATGGAGAAGTTTAATTATACTGAAGATGATCTTCCTTATTTTAGAACACTTCATTCATTAGCTTTTAGAAAACTGGGCTATAATAAAGATCAAGTAATGCAGAAACGACATTACGAAGACCTGGGTAAAAAACTAAATATATTTTTAGATTATAATGAATATGATGAAGAAGAGACAGGTATATTCACCACCAAAAGTGATTACTTAAGATTGATTCATTTAGCTAAACTTAGAAACATAACCTTAGAACAACAATTAAAACTAGGAGAGCATAATACAGAGGTAGAATATAAAACCTTAGTTCATTTAGCTAATGAGCTCGAAAGATATAAAAAGGAAAATGTTCTTAAAGATTATAATGATATGATTCTAGAGTTCACTAAGTCTGATAAATGTCCAAAATTTGATGTGGTCTTTATAGATGAAGCTCAAGATTTATCTTTAATGCAATGGGATATGGCTAAAACTATTTGGAATAAAACAGGTGATTCTTTTATTGCCGGCGATGATGACCAAGCTATATTTAGATGGGCCGGAGCTGATGTAGATTCATTTATTACTCAATCAGGAAAACTATTACATCTTACTCAATCCCGACGAATACCTAGAGCTATTCATGACTTTGCTTTAGGTATAATTAAACGAGTATCTAAAAGAAGATATAAAGAATGGGCACCTCGAGATCATCAGGGTTCTTTAAACTTTCATGACGATGTAAAAGATGTAAACATGTCTTCAGGAGACTGGCTAGTGTTAAGTAGAACAAGGCACATGCTAGAAGATATAGAAGATGAATTAAAAGAAAGAGGATGGTATTTTGAAAATAGATTTAAGAAGATGCCTGAAAAAGAGGCCGCTGAAGCTGCGTCAGATTGGGAATCAGCTTTAAAAGGCCAACCCTTAAACTATGAACAAATACAAAGAATATATGGATATATGACTCCTAGGCATGTGGATAAATCAAAATTAAAAGGATTAACCAAAGGAGGTTTTTATAATCTTTCTCAGTTAAAAGATTATGGATTAAAAACAAATACAGTTTGGTATGAAGCTTTTGATGATTTAAATTTTAGAAGAAAAAATTATATTAGAAGTATGAGAAGGAATGGTGAGAACTTAAAAGAAAAACCAAGAATTCATTTATCTACTATTCATAGTATAAAAGGTGGAGAAAAACAAAACGTACTTTTATTAACAGACCTCACTAATAATACACTTAAATCTTATCGTAAAAATCCTGACGATGAAACAAGATTATTTTATGTAGGTGCAACTAGAACAAAAGAAAATTTACATATTGTTAGACCTAAAGATTATGAAAAAGCTTATCCATTGGAAAATATATGAGTGATGAAATATATAAAAAGCAGGTAGGCGGGAGTCACTATAAGTCTATGGTCATTCAACCTTCAGAATTTATTAATAGAAATAATATTCCGTTTGCAGAAGGAAACGCAATTAAATATTTATGTAGGCATAAACAGAAAAATCAGAAAGAAGATTTGTTAAAAGCAAAACATTATATTGACATGGCAATTGATAGAGACTATCCTGAGCCAGTGAAAGAAGAAATAAAAAAGAAATCAAACTCATGGGGGATAATTAAATGATACAGACACCACTTTTTGCACCACAAACCGAATGGCTACCGCCAGAAAAATTTCCAGACTTATCTAAGTATGATGAAATTGCAATTGACTTAGAAACAAAAGATCCAGATCTTATAAAGATGGGATCAGGTAATGTAACCAAACGAGGAGACGTAACAGGTGTAGCAGTAGCTGTTAAAGATTGGTCAGGTTATTATCCAATTGCTCACGAAGGTGGTGGCAACATGGATAGAGCAAAAGTTTTAAAATGGTTTCAAGGAGTTCTTAGTACAGAAGCAGTTAAAATATTTCATAACGCCATGTACGACGTATGTTGGATCAGAGCATTAGGTTTAAGTATTAACGGTAAAATTGTTGACACGATGATTGCATCGGCCTTGGTTGATGAAAATCAAAT
>Ga0080013_1004309_pt1 | contig 14106 bp, 14 predicted proteins | sample ETNvirenome_6_85_FD_69236 | JGI IMG/M metagenome (GOLD analysis project Ga0080013, IMG submission 69236) | Marine viral communities from the Pacific Ocean - ETNP_6_85 (SPADES assembly) (version 2) | ecosystem: Environmental > Aquatic > Marine > Oceanic | place: Pacific Ocean | collected 2013-06-19
GTCCCCGTCTGATTGGCGAGCGATAAGGGAGGCGGACGGTGGCACGGCTATGTCTGATGAGTGGAAAACTTACCGTAACGAGGTACGCGCTCACGGTAACAGCCTTGAGTCTGGGGTAGAGGCATTCGCATCTGTAGACGCAGTGCGTAACTTCCAGAACCATCCTGTAACCGAGGTTCGCTACACCTCTACCTACGATGATGATGTTGAAACCATCGGCCCTGGAACTGAGGATCATAACCGGGAAGTGGATAAGACAAACTGGGGCTGGCCTGTTGCTCCTGATGCCGATGTCGATCCATACCATGTGAGGTACGAGTAATGGCACTAGAAAGCGCAACATACATTGATGGTTTGGTCATTACAAATCCAACAGGCTCTGACTCTATAAGTCAGGGTGATGACCATATCCGTTTAATCAAAACGGTTCTGAAAAATTCATTACCCAATGTTACAGGCGCTGCTGATAGCATTCTGGGAATGGGGGTGGGGGTAAAAACTAGTTCAACAGATATAAGAAGTACCTCTATGACTGATACCGGATTAACCGCGTCTTACACTAAGGTTTCTGCCGCAAGCGATATCTATGTAGATGTTACAGCAACCACTCAGAACTGGTCTAGTTTCGATAACGAAGAGGTTCAGACTGGGTTTTATAGATTGGTTTATGCTACTAGTACCGCAACTGGCATATCTCCTTCTGGCGACCTCAGCGCTAGTAGGGTAGAAAGAGATTGGACAAGCACTACATCTACTGCCAACTTTGCGTTTGGTTGGAGTGCTATATTTAAGGTTACAGGTCTTTCGGCAGCAGCCTATACCTTTAAACTACAAGCCAAATGCGGAGATGCTGGCGATGGGGGTATTACTACTGACTTTGGAACAATGAGGGTATGGGAGATAATATCGTGAACCGATTAATTAGTGATGCTATAGCCAGTTTAATAGTTAATCCATCTTTTCGGATGGAAGGCGAGATTGTAACTGAGCAAGATTATATAGACAATGTTATTTTTTCAGACCCTTCTAAGAAGCCATCTTGGGAGGCTGTTCAAGCACAAGTTCCTGTTGAAAAGTGGGTATTCGTAAGGGCTAAAAGGGATGCAAAACTTCAGTCATGTGACTGGACTGTTCTCCCCGATGTTCCAATGTCTGATGCCAAAAGAGAGGAATGGGAAACCTATCGACAGGCTTTGAGAGATATCACAGACCAGAGTGATCCATTTAACATTACTTGGCCCACGCCCCCAGCATAATGTCATTAGTACCTATCGAAAACTTAGGTCAGATAGGGATGGGAAACCTATCGACAGGCTTTGAGAGATATCACAGACCAGAGTGATCCATTTAACATTACTTGGCCCACGCCCCCAGCATAATGTCATTAGTACCTATCGAAAACTTAGGTCAGATAGGGATTATACAGGATACACCACCCTTTAATCTCCCACCTAACGCATGGTCTGGCGGAAACAATGTAAGACTCCTTGACAACGGTGTAAAGAAAGTCGCTGGCTATCAGGAGGTGATGGCTACTTGTCCGTTTGCCCCCTATTATGTTCATCCATACCTAACAGTTGCGGGAACCTACTATTGGATTGCATACGGGGCCACAGACATAGCAGTATGGAATGGTTCTACATGGACTGACGTTGTTAGACAGACCACGCTACAGTTAAACGGGGCCGTATCTGCAAGCGCCTCCAGCATAACGGTGGATACTGGTGCGGCCTTAACCGCACTTCCCACAAGCGGTACGCTGGAAGTCGGCACTGATATTACTTCAGATGCAAGCACCAACAAATATGAAGTCCTTACATATACAGCGAGGGATACGGGTACGGGAGTAATTACCCTGTCAGGTACTGCATCCTACGCTCATGCTGATAACGCTGTTGTCACCCCAACTGGTAGCACCGCAACCTCTGATAACGATTACGGTGCCAATACAACCAGTAAACGGTGGACTGCCACTAATCTGAATGGTCTGATTGTTGCTACTAATGGGCATGATGCGCCGCAAATGTGGCCCCTTTCTGGAGGTGTACCATCTGTTGGGACTCCGTTTATGGGGTTGAGAAACTGGCCCTCTGGCAACAAGTGTAAGTCGATCAGAGCATTTAGAACATTTCTTGTCGGCCTTAACTGGACACGAACCAACGAAGAACCGCGATTGGTCAAGTGGAGTACAGAAGCATCTCAGGGTTCCCCTCCGTCAACATTCGATGAAGCGGATGCCACATTAGATGCGGGAGAGTACGAACTTTCTGATACGCCAGGGGACATAATTGACGGTCTACCTTTGGGCGATACCTTCATCATCTACAAAGATGACAGTATCTACATAATGAACTATGTAGGTACACCGTACATCTTTTCCTTTAAACTGATGTCCCCAACAATAGGGCTACTAGCCAAAGAAGCGGTGGCAGAGTTTGAGGGCGGTCACTTCTTTATGGGGAACTCTGACTTCTATGTTTGTAATGGTCAGACTATAACCCCTATGCTATCCAACAAACTGCGTAGAACAGTGTTCGATGAGTTGAACGGCGATCACTATCTGAAATGCTTTGTGGCCGCAGATTACGTCAGGAATGAGATGTTAGCCTGTTATCCTGCTGAAGCATCTACCGTGGCTAATAGGGCTTTGATCTGGAACTGGAAGGACAATACGTTCTCCTTCCGCGATCTCCCTGATACCTCTCATATCAGTTCTGGCATAGTAGAGATTACAGCGGGCGCTACATGGGATGCAGCCAGCCTGACATGGGATGCAGACAGCGATCCGTGGGGTTCCACTAACTACGATAACGTAATTAAAAATATTGTTTTCGCTGACGTTACCAATACCAAGATATACAGAGATAACAAAGGTAACAAGAAAGATACAGCAACTATGTCTGCTTATATAGAGCGTACTGGTTATGATCTTGGCGATCCGCAGTCTGTTAAGTTTGTATCTGCGGTGTACCCCCAAATAGAAGTCAGCGGTAATAACACTGTTAATGTCTACATTGGTAAGCAGATGTCCACTGAGGAAGCAATCACATGGGAAGGGCCAGTAGCCTTTAACCCTGACTCACAGTCTAAGGTTTCATGCAGGGTAAGCGGGAAATACTTTGGGGTAAAGGTCGAGTCGGATACAGATGTAGATTGGAAACTTCATGGTCTATCCTTTGAGGTTCAGCAAAGAGGTCTACGGGGTATAAGATCGTATGCCTAACCATTCGTCAAAGGTTGTAAAGTCTGTAAACAGATGGACTCCAAACCCAGCCCCAATAAATAACGATCAACTCTCTGATTACCTCTTCCACGAGTTAAATAGACTATCAGACATTATATTCAATTTAGATGTATTCAGACTTGAGCCAACTAACGTTGCGCCCAAGAAACCAAGAAACGGTGATGTAAGATATGCTGATGGGACGAACTGGAATCCTGGCTCTGGCGAAGGTATCTATGCTTATACTAATGATGCTTGGGCTAAACTCTAATGCAGACCTACACGGAGTCAGGTCATCCTTTCTATTAAGACACTACAGCGAAGGTAATATTACCCCTGGCGCTGGAACTAACGCCACCATGTACTACCTTGGCAAAGAGTGGACGGATGCAGATCGGGCCGCCGTAAGAAACATAGTCAAAGCAAATGGCGATACTCACATAGACCTGTACACAAGGTCAGAGCCTCGTAGGGGTGGTCATGTGGTAGAGGGCCATGACTTTACAGAGAGGCTAAGAGAATTAAACGATGCTGGGCTGAAGCCAGTATTGTGGCTCACCCCTGAATCTAAACACGGAGAGCATGGGGGTACAGTAGCAGAACAGAAAGCCTATATGGGCAGGATGGTTGCCAGATACGACGGGTTGGTAGCAGGTTATGTAGTCTGTTTGGAGTGTGATGATTACTGGTCACCTTCTCAGGTCAGCACCTTAATCAAACACATCAAGTCTAAGTCTGACAAACCAGTCGCTGTACACCTGACTCCTGGGGTAGGAGGGGGGCGGTTCAAAGACCCCAATTATTACAGGGACGCAGATTACATCTACCTGCAAGTTGGCGGTCATACGAAAACTGGTTACAAGACGGCAGATTTACAGCGGGGTATAAGGGACTTAAAGGAGGCGCTGAAATTAGGTAAGCCAGTGGTTGTATCAGAATATTCCGTGTACTCCACCAGCGCAGAGGCGAAACGGTTTGGCGATGTGATGTGCGCTAACGGCGCGGTGGGAACAGGAAACGGACGAAACGTAACTTACTGTGGGCAGAGAATAGAGGAGGAGGAAATAGAGGAGGAAAGAGATTACACTCCGATCATTGTAGGACTTACTATGGTCACCCTCTTTGCCCTTTATGACACTGTTCTAACACTACAAGCAACTGATGATTCCTATAAAATAGGCATACACGGCTCAAAGGTTGGTATGACCTACACTGATGACAGGGCGTTAATAACTTACAGGTTTGAATTTTGAAACTAACTAAAACGAGGATGCGGTAATGGGGCGAACAGCAAGGAGACGGGCGAAACAATACTCTACATTTGCAGGGCCGAAGGGTAAGGCTACTGGCGCACAATTCAAGGCGTATGTAGATACCGACGCTGGTCTGAAAAGGGCATGGGCAGGTATCCAAAACCCTAAGACTGCCCAAGATCGAAAGAATAAGGAATACTGGGAGTTGCGTGGGGCTACCTCAAAGGAAGCCTTTGGTCGCGCCCATGCTGCTGAAGACGAAGCCTTACGCTCTGGTAAATACCCGCAGGGTGACACTAAAAGAACCGTGGGATCGAAAGAGTGGAAAGAGAAGTACGCTGACGGCACTACCAGGTTTGAAGACTACCTTCGTGATGACAAAGGCGACAGCGGCGGTGGCGGCGACAGCGGCGGCGGCGGAGGAGGAGACAGCGGAGGAGGAGGCGGAGGTGACCCAGATGGCGGCATCCTCGGCCCTTACCCCGAACAGAATGTCTACTTCCCCATGCTGGATACGGCTTATACAGCACCAAACGCGCAAGACTGGTCAGCATACATGCCAGCAGGTAGCCCCTTTACAGGAGGCGCTCAAGCCAGATACCCGCAAGCAGTATTTCCTCCAGAATGGGGGACTGATACTCCTTACGCTAACAGTTCCAATCCTTTATTCAATCAAGGCCCACCCCCTGAACCAGCGGGAGGTATGCCCTATTTCGACATCCCAGGCCTACTGTACCAGCCGGGGTCAACCGAATACCAGCAAGCCTTTATCCCTGGCAACCTGTGGAACTACGTGCCGCCTGAACTGAATGTCGGCGCACCACAGTACCGCAGTCATGGAGGGCATATGTCTGTCGGTGGTGGCGGTGGTGGTGGTGGTGGTGGCCCCCCTGAGAAGAAAGGGCCGTGGTGGGAGACTGATCCCCACGATGGTGCTGAACCGCTAGGGGGTATGGGGAATCTCGGGAACGTGCCTGGCCCATTCAACGAGAAATGGACCACGTTGGAAGACGGAACCCCTGTCAGAAGGGGATGGGATTTGGACGATGATGGGAATTGGAGGACTTTTGCAGATATAGCGCGAGACGAAGCAGCCAAAGCAGGCAAAACAGCAGCAGCAATCGCGGCCTCACCGGCACCGGGGACTTCCGGCAAACCAAAGTGATTCCTTATTAGAGGGAATATAACATGATCCGCCCTGCTGAAACAAGGGATTTAAATGCAATAATTACACTAGCAAAAGAGATGCACCAAGAGGGTTTGTACAAGGATATACCATTTAACTCTGAGGTATTTATTAGAACTGTATCACACTGCATGAGAGATGGTTTTGCTTGGGTAGGGGAAAAAGATGGGGTTGTAGTTTGCGGTATGCTAGCCACCATCGGAGAGTATTTCTTTTCCAATGCGAAACTCACAAATGATCTTGGTTTATTTGTAAGCAAAGATCATCGCAAGTCAAGGCTTGCTTTATTATTATTAAAAGAATACGTCTCGTGGGGTAAAAATATGGGCGCAAGTGAAATAACTATGGGTTCAACTAACGGTCACCAGGGAACAGGACTTAAAAAGTTTTTAGAGAATAGTCTTGGGTTTGAATATGTTGGCGAAATATATAAATTGAGGAATTAATTATGTGCGGAGGAGGAGGAACTCAGGTAAGTACGTCAACCACAGAACCGTGGGAAGAACAGATACCTTATTTAACCAGCGGTTTTAAGGAGGCACAACGTCTCTATAATAGGGCCGCTCCTGAATATTATCCTGGCGAAACCCTTGCTGGTTTCGACCCGATGCAAAAGGCGGCCCAGCAACACACCATAGGATATACAATGGGTCCACGGGTTGCTGGAATGCAGGCTGGTGGAGAGGGTGCGCTTATGCGTAGCCTTGGTGGGTACACGGGATTTACCCCAGGGCAAGCAGGTGACCTTTTAGCAGGCAATGTGAGAACTGGCGCTGGCACCCCTTATGGAGCGATGGAAAATGCTTTGACGCGGGGGGTTACAACTAATCTCCAACAGAATATTCTTCCTGGAATACGACAACAGCAGGTTCAGTATCAGCCAGGAGGGAGTTCCAGAGCCAACCTAGTCCAGAACCAAGCAATAGCGAAAGCGGTCCAATCTGGTCTAACCAAACCCCTAGCCGATATGTACAGTGACGCTTACCAGACCGCTCAAGGTATGCGTATGCCAATGTCACAATCAATTATAGGACAGCAGCAATACGGGCAGCAAATGTACCCCTCGATTATGAATGCCCCATTAAGCATGTACAATGCTATGGGTCAGGTTGGTGCAGATCGCAGAGCAATGGCTCAAGCATCTATGGATCGTGATATGGCTCGATACGAGTATCAGGCCAACGCCCCTCAGAATGCACTACGCAACTATATGGCTATGGTAACAGGTGACTATGGATCAACTACTGAACAGACTACACCAGGGCCAAGCGGCCTTAGCCAGTTCGGGCAGGCGGCTGGTATCTTGGGTTCTTTAGCACAGGCGGGAGTGCCTATGCCTTGGAGTTCTGACGCAAGACTAAAGGATAATGTAAACCGCATCGGTAAAGAAAAAGGTTACAATATCTACACTTGGGAATGGAATGACAAGGCTAAAGAGTTAGGTATAGATGACCCGACTATTGGTGTTATGGCCCAAGAGGTTCTTGAGACTAACCCTGATGCAGTAGCACTCATGGATAATGGGTACTACGCTGTCAACTACGGAGAACTATAATGGAAGAAGATAAATGGTGGCTGATGCCCTATATTGACCCTGCATTAGAGACTTTAAGCAGACCAAGAAACTGGGTTGACCCTATTTTATGGCGTGAAGGATGGTTAGGTAATCGTCAAGGTCAAGGAGACTTCCGAATAAGCGATGTTCCTACCTGGCTTTTAGGGCTGGGTAGGTGGCCTGAAACAGCGAGCGAAGCGCATCGGAGATACATACGTCCTATGGAAGAATTTGTAACTGATACCACAGCAGAGAGAGCCGGAAGGGAAGCCGCCACTCAAGGTGGAGAAGCAGAGCGTAGAATGAGGGCTATTCGCGAACAGCATAAACGTTCGTACCTAAAAAGCCCAACCCCTGCTAAAGATACAAAACCAGAAGACGAAGAGGACCCAACAGAGGATTTGTTAAACCAACTTCTTATGTCGGCTCTTATGGCTGGTGGTAAGAGTGGTAAACAAGCAAGTTTAGGTGGGGCGGCTGGAGGAGGTATATCTTTTGGCGATCCTTGGAAAATGCGTAGAGACTGGGAACGAGATTATAGGTACTTACAATCATGAATTTATTAGAAGCACTCTCAAGGAAGTTAAAAAACGATTGGACTGGTGGGGCCAGCGGAGACCCTGGCAGATACCATGCCCCTGGAGCATTTGAAGACTTCAGGATTGCTGACCTTTTTAATAATGATAGATGGACAAGGGAGCCTATGGTAGACCCTAATTCATCCTCTGGATTTCTTATGAATAGGGATGGTATAACCCCTAGATATACCAGTTATTATAACCCGCGCGGCGCAGTTGATGTCACAGAAACTGAAAAGAGAGACAATAAAGGGGAAACAACAACTCAAGTTGTTACTAAATATCAGGTAGGTAAGCCGGAGGTTACATCAGAACCGTTTCCAAGGGTTGCGGGAAGTGGGGCAAGAGTGAGTGATCCGATGAATACTAGGCCGGGAACATTTATAGGTTCTTTGCATCATCCCCCTAATATAGCGGGTATGGGGAGTAGAGTAGCCCCTGGTCTTATCTCACAAGGCGCATATAAAACTCAGCCAGGATTTGAACAGCACGTTGATTGGAGGTCTGGTTCATTTCCAGTAGCATGGCCACAGAAAACAGGAATGTCATATGATCCAACAGGTGGTTCTTTATCTCCATTCGATGTTAATGCCCTTGCAACTGAACAAGGTAGGGCATGGAAAGTTTATACAAGCCTCAAGGAAGCAGGGTTCTCTGAAGAAGACGCGAGGCGAGCAACAGTAATCTTTTTCAATAGTGGCGGTGACCGGGAGTACCTGTCTCAACTTCTGGAGGGGGACTACTAATGGCATTACCTTGGTTAATTGCACTTAAACAAGCAGGTCAAGCGGCGGGAAGATTCGCTGGCCTTGGGGGTAGAGCAGCAGGGCGGAAACCTTGGAGACCCAAGTGGGACTATGACCCTCCCGCACAAGGCGGGCCAAGACCTGTTTGGCAAAGGCCAGGACAAAATTACCCCCCTAAAGGGGGTCAGTTCGATTGGACAAAGCACAAGCCTTCATCAAATGAGCCAGGCTGGATAAATAGACTGTATATGAACCCTACCGCGTGGCAAGGTAAGGCGCTTAGAATGGGCAGTTTAGGATTAGGCGGTTCTATCGCCCTTGATAGACTTCTTGCTGGGGGAGAAGAGAAGGTAAGCCCTTTAAGTGGGGGTCGTCCCTCTTGGAGTCAGCCTGATGCACCCCCGGCATGGACGCCGAGTGAAGCCATAGCGTCTCGCGCTCAGTTCCAAAAGAATCAGGCTGCCAAACAAAACCAGATGATGAAGAAACTTCTTCTCAATTATGGTATTGTTAACCTTGTTAATCCTGACTCGGCGGCAGATATGTTAAAGATAGGCATGGCTATCGTTGAACAGCAGATAAAAGAAACCGGTAACGAAAGACAGGCAGCAATATTCGACTCTGTGTTTGATCCTAAGAATATGCCGAAGAGCGCAAAAGAAGTTTATGACAGAGTGATGAAGGCTGGTGGTTTAGAGAAAGATGCCAGCGAGATTGCTGGAACTTATGTAAGTATGCGTCCACCTGCCCCTGCCAAGACCTCAGTAGATCAAAGAGCAATGGAAATACTCAGAAATGCTGAAGTGTTATATAGTGTGGGCCGCAGAGGCGAAGCAGACGACCTTATAAGAAATGCTATTCTCGCAAAGATAATAAAAGTTCCTACGGAAAGTGGACTTGAAAAAAATATTGAAGAGTTAATTGCTTTAGTCAGGGAAAGTATAACAGGAGCGGGAGGCGCACCCAGGAATACAGGTGGCATAACTATAACTCGCGATGAAAAATAATGCCAGTAATAAATTTTGAGTACGAAGGACAGAAGTTTAAAGCAACTGTACCCGGTGAGTTTAATGAGTTACCAGAAGAAGAGAAGAAGAATAGGCTTTATGATTCCTTGTTTGCTACCTATGGTAGAGAGGACACCCCTTCAAAAGAAGATAAAAATATCCTTGACTATGTAGCATTGCTTGAGCGCCCAATACAAGCCCTTAAAGTAGGAGCGAAAGAGTCTGTGATAGGCGGCGCTATATACCGCTCCAAGTATAACCCTTTAGGTGGTGTTGATCTTACCCCATCAGAGGGTTTTTTAACTGGCGCTGGGCGAGGCTGGATGGGCAACGACGAACTTAGATTCCAAGATACACTGCCTGAAAATATGAACCCTGCCTTAAAAACAGTGTTAGGCTTTGCTGGTGATGTAGTGTCTGACCCTCTTACTTGGTGGGGGCCAGCCGCAGTACGTGGAGCGGGAGGTTTGATCAAAGGGGCTGGTGAATTTACTGGCGCTACCCCTGTTCTTAAAAAAGGTAGAGATGCTATAATGAGTAAGACCTTTGGCGAGGGACAGTATGGTTTGCCAGATGTATTGCGACATCTTAATGTTGCCACGGGTAAAGGGGAGCATGTTAAAGGGGCTGCCTTACAATCGTCTGCTTCCCAAACAGCAAGGCTACTAGAAGAAAGAATCAGCAGGGACATACCAGACCTCAACGCTTACTTTGACACTCGCGCTAGGACAACTGATTATGACATAGACACTTTGAAGCAAACCTTTAGAGAGGCTATGGAGAGAGATGCTGAAGTTGAATATGTTTTTAAGAAATCCTTTGACCCGGAAACTAAGCGGCCTATTAAATGGGATCAAAATAAGTTTGGAAAGGATGACACATATCGTGAGGTTAATGGCTTTGTCGAGGAGAAAGTGCCGCTCTTAGATGACGCTACCAAAACCCCGATTACTTTTGATGATGGCAGCCCTATATATCAAGTAGAGAAGAGAACATACGTTGGCTTTACGGATGACCAAAAAAGAATCCTGGGTAAGCAGGGAACAGGAGAGAATGGATTAGTACAGATGTGGAATGATACCTTTGATGATGTCGCAGATTTGTCTGCTGCTCTAGGTATGCCGATCCGCACTATCCAAACCAAGGGATACTTTCCAAGGGTAATAACGGGCCAGGCTGCTGATAAATTAAAGTATTTAAAAGAAACTGATATAGATGAGGCGGCGGAAGAGTTATTAAAGCCTATATTCGGCGCTAACTATAAGGTTGCTAGAGAGGCGATAGCCCGAGGGATGCCCGTTGATGAGGCTTCTCTTTTATATGGGGATAACCTTGCCGAACTTATTAGAAAGCGTCAAGCAGATTTAGGACATACCACCAAGAACCCTATAGACCTAGAGTTTGATTACTTTCAACTTGATCCAGGTGTGGCTATGGGAATAAGACTGCAAACCCAGCAAAGAGTCTTGCAAAAGAAATGGTTTCTTGATGAAATAACAGATTCCTCCAGACAGTTAGGCCCAACCCGTATATCGCCTGCCGCCCTTCAAGCCCAAATAGATAAGTGGGTAAAAGAAAAGGGTTATTACCCTAAACAAAATGGTGAATGGAATAAAGAATTCGTAGAGAAAGTTTACGGCGAAGAGCAACTTAAACTCCCGAATAAAATTGGGGTTTGGTTTAGGAAAACATCTGATGATAAGTGGGAAAAGAGAGAGTATAATGATGCCTGGATAGGATTAGATACGGAAACAGGCCCACAGTTTAGATGGGTACCTGCTGACGCAAGCGAGGTTATGCAGTACCAACAGGTAAAAGGAGTTCCTAAAGGATACGTTCCGTTTGAGGAGATAGATGAAACTTTTGCAACCGCTCTTAATAGGCAGGCAAAAGAATTAAACTTAGACTCAAGAGTAATACCTTTTATTCAGAACCTTAAAGGAGATAGAGTCGCGCAAGCAGACAAAGCCCTTGAAGAGGCAATGTCCACAGGAAGTATTGGTGCTACATTTACTGAAGAAAATTTGAAAAAAACTATTAGGTCTTGGGAAACAGCCATTAGAAATGCTGACGCAGAGGTTAATAGACTCATAGAGAAGTCTTCATCTACCTTTTGGGCACCAAGGCAGGTTGCCAGACAGATAGAGGATACCCTCTCAGTAATGGGCGGTGTTAAAAGACCCTACCCGTTCCTGAAATGGTACGACAAAATACAGAACGGATGGAAAGCATGGACTCTAGGAGTACGCCCCGCTTACCATACTAGGAATGTTATAGGGAATCTATGGAACGCTTACCTTGCCACTGGCCTTGGAGAGAATCCAATAGAGGCGGCTAAAACATTTTACTTAGCAGGTAAACTACAATATTATTCTAGGTTTAATGGCGACCCTCTTCTTCGTCAACGGTTGATAGACAATATGACCGGACTAAAAGCGAAGATACATGACCTTCCCTCTATAAACTCTAGGGATTGGACGGCAGATAACTTTGCAGGAACCGGCTACACCATGAGAGAACTTGCCGAGGCTGCAAAGATGAGAGGGATAACGGCTGGTCATTATACTAAAGATCATATCAGAGATTTAGAGATTGCTTTAGAGGCTCAGGCTAAAACAGGAAGCCGTTTAGAGCGCATACTAGGGCCAGAGAATCCAGCAGTTAGATATGGATTTGGTATCGGTGGTACTATGGAAGGTAATGCTAGGTTTGGGGTATTCCTCCATGTTCTAAAGGAGATAAAAAGAAACCCCTCAAAGTATGACTGGGTTGCACCTGATGGTAAGAAATATAATCTAGGGAAAAAGGCACCCGATGGTTATTTTAAAACCGTAGTCGATGAAGCGGATACCAGTTTCGCTAATAATATTCCTATCAATAAAGATGATATGATATGGGATGCCGCCTCCAGAGAAGTGAAGGGTGCCTTGTTTGATTACAGCGACCTATCTAGTTTTGAACAGAATGTTCTTAAACGATTCCTCCCTTTCTACACTTGGTCACGAAAGAACATACCATTGCAGATAAAGCATCTGGTTCTCAACCCTCAACGGGCAGAAAAACTAGCCATTGCCAAACAAAACTTTGAGCATGAGACAGGTGAACTGGACGTTACCGATTACGGTAAATTCTGGGGTGACCGTGTACCTGTATTCTTTGGTAATGAATCAGAAGGGGTGGTGAAAGCCTTTACTCTTCTGAACCTATTGCCTATGGCTGACTTGCAACGCGTCCTTCCTGGGGGTGGACCAGCAGCATTGGCTGGCGACCTCTTTACGCCAATGCTAAAAACTCCGTTTGAAATCCTGGTTAACTATGATACCTTCAGGAAAAGCCCAATAAAGAAGCACCCTGGAGAAACGCAGGATTTTCTGGGAATCGCCTTGCCGCCAAGGCTTCATCATCTCGCTAAAGTTCTTGTCCCTCTTACTGAGATCAACAGGACAAACCCAATGGGGGTCTTCGGAGAGAGGCAACTTGACCCTGTTACCGGAGTACCCATCAAACAAACCGAAGCCTATTTCGGCCTTGGCGCAAGAAGAGATTATTATGCTGACGTTGAAGAGTCTGCCAGATGGTTACGGTTCTTCTCCGGCGTAGCGAGGTACGATATAAATCTAAAGCGTAACAGATACTTCATGAATAAGAACGTGAAGAAAGACCTTGCGGAATTAAAGGGCGAATTAAAGTGGGCTTTAAGAAAAGGACGGAATAGAACAGCCGAAGAGATACTTGCCTTAATAGAATCAGTACAAAGACAAGAAACAACTGATCCGTATGAGAGAAGATAATGAAGAAACTACTACTAGCACTAGCACTACTATGCTCCCCCGTCATGGCAGAGACACCTTTTATGCTGAGTGCCTATGCAGAGGAAGCGGTAGAGGTGCCTAAAAAACTTGTTCGGCGCGTTGTACAGTTAACAATATTCTGCGCCCCTACGATAGGGGATATGATAGAGGTCATTGGCGAGAAGTTTGGCGAAGTCACTATTGTTGGAGGAGAGTTAAATGAGGCAGGAGATACGAGTTTTGTCATTATGGTTAACAAAGATTATTCATCCAATAGTATTATTATTATTAAAAACAATGGCGCTTGCCTCGTTTGGGGCGGCAACACGGAACCAGGGATGGCCTTATCCATTAACCCTAACCCCGTCTTCCCGATTAAGAAGGAGGAGGTGTTGTAATGGCAGTGCCAGAGGGTTGTCCTTTGGATATTGATCCAGTAGAAATTGGTAAACTGATTGCTCAGGTAGAATCTCTATCCAATCAGATTGAGGAATCAAACAGGCGCTTACGAGCGGTGGAAGCGCAGATGGAAAGGGGTCGAGGAATGGGATTAGGAATCTTACTTGCTACCGTAGGTCTTTCCGCAGGTGGCGCAAGCATTTTAACAAAGTGGTTAAACTAAGGAGAAAAATATGTGGCAAAAGTTCAGAGCATTAGATCAAAGGGTTCAGATAGTAATCGGGATAGCAGTGGTTGTAGTGCTGGTACTCGCCGCTGTTTATGGCTCACCATCCTCGCCGCTGCCCTCGCAGTAGGTTGCACCTCCC
>Ga0080013_1004310_pt1 | contig 14104 bp, 3 predicted proteins | sample ETNvirenome_6_85_FD_69236 | JGI IMG/M metagenome (GOLD analysis project Ga0080013, IMG submission 69236) | Marine viral communities from the Pacific Ocean - ETNP_6_85 (SPADES assembly) (version 2) | ecosystem: Environmental > Aquatic > Marine > Oceanic | place: Pacific Ocean | collected 2013-06-19
TACCTTAATGTCTAAACCTATTCCTTTAAGAAATGAATGTATAGCATCCCGTGAGTTGGCTGGACGAGCGGTAAGTATGTATACGTGATCATTACCAAATTTCTCGTTACGCTTAATAGCCTTGTCGAACATAGGACCTTTCTTACCTTTCATTACCTTGCTGAACTCACTGAAATCGAATTCAGCCCCTTGTTCAAGAAGTTGATCACTCTTAGCCGCAAACTCAGCTGCATTTAGCTTACCTTCAGAACCGTCAGGCATCGTATATAATACATTGCTTTTAGTTCTAGCTAAAGTATCATCAAAATCCCATACACTAATACCTTTTGCTGGCTTATTAGATAAAGAATTCTTTATGGCTATGTTAACTGCTTCTATTGCTTTGTTACTCAGGTAGTCTTTAGGGGTACCGATAGACTTTTTCATATTGGTCTTTACCTCAGTGCTCCCATTGTATTCCCCGGTCAAAAATGTAAAATTTTCTGGGGTAAAGTTGCTTACTCCATTAATCTTCAGATAGTCTTGAAATGCTTTGCTCTCAGCAAAATACCTGGAAAACTCAGGGAAAGGCTTTCCTAAAGCTTTCGCATCAGAAAAAGTAGATCTGTAGAAGAAATCAACAGCTTTAGCTATTTCCTTTGGTATTACATATACGGAACTATTATCTATTACTTTCTGCAAGTGTGATTTAGTTGATCCCTTGCCAATAATATATAAGGCTGCCGCTCCTAATAATTGTTGTGTTGGAGTGCCATGCTCGAATGTATAATCGCTTGCCTCCAGATCAGCTATAATAAAAGCTCCTTTTAGTTTAGCTAGCATTTTGGCAGGGGATCGCATAGAACCTCCCATCGAGTTTAGCAGCAGCCCCACTGTACCCAAGTCTAGACTAACGTTTTTATCATTAAAAGCTTCCTTTAAATATTCCACGAAGTCCATAAACAATTCTCCGGAAGCAACAGAGCTCGCGTGGCGCTCTATAATCTCCACCGTGTTTTCCCCGCGCTCTAGTAGGGGAGCTATATCCTTAGCCGGAGCTTCTTGCCTATGATATACAGTAATTTTTTTGCCATTTTTCAGAAACGTATACTTACCTCCTTTATATTTGGATATACCTAAGGTTATGCCCTCGAAAGCTATCTTAATAGCATCATTCTCTTTCGCTAGGTTATTTATAAAATCCATTAAATCGCTATTGGTCCCAAAAGCACTAATTCCTGTTCCGTGAGCCAATGATGCTTGCAAAGTTTTTATAAATGTTGTGGCAGCATCGTCTTTATTCTTATCAATTAACTTTAGTATATAACCTTTTAAGAACGTTTCTAATTTCTTTCTTCTATTGCCCGGCTTTTCTCCTTTTTTCACCCCCATATTATACTTAGAGGTAAGTGCTGAGGTTGTCCCTAGTATCTGATTGACAATACTAGATTGTGACCCTCTAAGGGCATTATTTAAGAAAGTGTTAATGTCTGTATTGCCGGCGAGACCATAAGCTTCAGACTTTTCTAACTGTATTTTAGTAAGCTTATCGTTCTCTAATCGGTGGAGGTAGGACACATGCTCCTCTGTCAGTACATCAAACAGCTTTTTCAGAGTGGAATCTTTACTCGTAAGGGCTAGTAAGGTATCTAAGTTAACAGGTCCTGCTCCATAATATCTGCTTTTCAGATGTTCTACCATAGCCTTCCTCGCATCATCTAACCTAGCTACTCCCGTATTTATAGAGTGTTTCACAAGACCTCGCTCTATATCCCTAGATAGCTCTACTACGAAGTTAGCGCTTAGAACTACTCCTTTAACTTCCTGATTGTCTTTTAATGCTTTATTTATAGGTGAGTTCTCGTTTCTTATCTCCTTAGAAAATGCTTCAAGAGCAACTTCTTCACCTATCGCTTTACTTATAGATTCCCTTCTTCCTGGAATCACTTTATAGTTTTCACCTACGAACAGAGCTACAAAATCTTCATCACTCACCTTATCAGGCGGCACCCTTCTAACTATCTCATTACCAGCGGTTGCTCCTCTACCTAGAGTTTTTTCTCTGTCTATTTTTTTACCAACCCATGCTGGATACGGGATAAAATTAGGGATAAACTCTTTATTCGTTGCTTCCTTACCCCCAATATTAGTTTTTATGAGCTTGTCTGTGTATTCACCACCTACGGACTTTTCTAGAGCTATAGGAATACCCCCTTTGACAATTTTACCCGTATCTTTACCCATTAGATAAGTAGTAGTCATGTTCTCTATAATAACTTTCTTATTCTTTATTAAGAAACTTTGGTATGATCCATCTACTTTTCTTTGGAAAGCTTTATTTAAGACTTCAATCTTGCCTTTCTTCTGCTCGTCACTTAATCTAGCATTTTTATTGATCTTTGCAATGTCTTTGTCTAGTTTAGCCTGCTCTTTAGCGGTATTAATAGGTCTAGGGAATCTCGCAGCTATCAGTTTAGGTATAGCCCCATCGTCTCCTTTAACCTTGCCTATAGCAGTAAACAGCTCTTTGATTATAGGTGTTGTAGCGGCATTATCCCCTTTAGCATCTGTTATTTTTGATTCTAGTTTCTCTACTATAGAGGTAAGTTTGTCTTTTATAGCTGTTACAGTGAAGTTTGGTACAACATTACTATTTGTCAGGGATTTATACTTCTTACCCTCAACTTTTTGAGGTCCCGCTTCTTCTTTTGCTTTAACATTTTTTGCCTCAGCAATATCTTCTTTAAAACCTCCCTCTCTTTCTTTCTGCTGAGCTTTTAAAGCTTCTTTAACCCTATTTCTTATACCATATTGGCTACCAATAATATAACCCCCGATATCGTCGTTTACCTCTGGATTGAAGTTCATTATGTTCTTCTTGAACTGCACACTAATAACATCAGTAAAAAAGTCATCCCAAGATTTACCATAAATATTATCAGCAACAATACCATACCCCGCTGCTATCTTTCTTATCAGGGGATTTAACATACCATCCTCAATCTTCCGAATAACCTGCCCAGCTACTCTCTCTTTATATTCCTTTACGGTAGTTCCTTTAGGAACCATATCTTTTAGCTGGTCCCCTATTTGTTTTTCGTTAGCCTTCTTTTTGGAATCAGTTTTAACCTCTGGTTTAGCTTCTTCTTTCGCCTCTTTCTTCTTAGCCATTCTTATCTTGAACTCTAAGTTAGATTTAGCGGACTCATACTCTATGTCGTCGTCGAAAGAGAATGGATCAAGTGTTTCTAACTCCTGCTCTAGGGATGATACTGACTTTTTCAGTATCTGTTCTTCTTCATCCTCGCCAGTTACTTGTAAGTTCTTAGCTTTTCTTTGCCATATTGAAATAAAATTTAATATATCCGCCGGCTTGTCTAACTGGAAGAACATAGAACTATCCCCGTTAATCTTTTGCATAACGGAGTTAATAAACATCTTCACTCCGGTTCCTGTTGTTAAAGAACTCTTAGGTAAGGCTCCAACTGCTTCGAAATCGGAAACTAATTGGATAAGCTCGTCTGCATCAACTCCATCCGTTTCAAAATATTTAGTTTTATTACTGTAGGCTTTTAGACGCGCTTTGAATATTTTATGGTTTTCTTTCGACAGTCTACCTGACTCAAGTTGGGATTCAACGTGCCCCAATAATCCGTCTACGAGTACCTTAGCGTCTCCTGCCACTCTGTCGTCCTTTATTATACCCGCTTTACGAGTCTGGATATGCCCTAACTCGTGTAGGGGGGACACTGCAGCTATCAAACCTCCGATAGTTGGGTCAAAGGTCATTGAATTTAAAACGTGCTCCTTAAACACATACACAGTATTACCCACGTTAGCGGCATTATTCCCCTCTGCATAGCCCACTGTTATCTCTTCGCGGAGCTCAGGTGTTAGGCGACCTGCATCTTCCTCTTTCTTCAAGTATTTTTCTACCCCCTTTTCATCCCCGAATGATATAAGTTTCACGCCTCCGGTGTTATCCACTATGTTCTCCACTAAAGAGTACAATCCGTAGGCCTGAGCTGAGGCGGCAGGATTTGGTGAATCCTTCGCTATCTGCTTTGCTGTATCATCTTTTCTTCTAGCTAGGATATCAGCTCTCTCTTGTACTAATGTTTCCCCCTCCTTCTTTAATTCTTGCATTCTACCTCTAGCATATCTACTGAAGTTTCCTTCACTTCCTAATGACGAGGCCTCTGTCTCAATCGCTCTTATTCGAGCATTAATATCGAACAATGATGAGATCTCTCCCGGTTGCATATCCGTCATTTTGCCTACGATCGTAGCGTTCAGTAGGGCACTCTCTTTTAAAATTTCCTTTTTTCTATCCTGTAGTACTTTTAGTTTTTTTCTATTCTTGTAGGAACCATCGATCCTCAAATCGTGAATATCCTTCTGCAGAGCTAATAGTTCGTGTTTATAAGCTCCCTCTTTCTTAGCCTCTGCTGCCGTCTTAATCTCACTGGAAATGGCAGCATAAATACTTTGACTAGCCTGAGGTCCACTTATAGCTAAAGATGAAACAGCTGTATTCCGGAAGAACTCAGCATCTATGCCTTCTATCAAGCTCTTGCTTTGTTTTAAGACAGCTATATCCATAAGGTTATGTCCTACTTTAGTTAATGTCTCTTCCAACAGCTCTATCTTCACCCCGAGTCCGACTGTACCAACGGTACCAACCCCTTTAGCTACGGCTCTACTGACTCCGGTGTATCCGTATTTACTGATAAGCCTGGAACTTATACCAGTGGATAACTTCGAAAAGTTGTGCATGAAGTTTAAAGTACCTACCCTTTCCGCTCCCATCGCGATCGTACCGTAAGTTATACTATTAAACGACTTCTGGAACTGACTTAGGTTTAGCAGATCTCTTTGTTCCTCAATCTGACTTATTATCTCTTTTCTTTTCTGGCCGTCCTTTGTGGTTGATAGTAACTCGTTCAACGTTGCTATATTCGTAGTAGCTTCTCTCTGAGCAATCTCTAACTCAGACATTTGACCTCCGGCTTCCATTGTAAAGAAGATACCAGAAGTCAGGTTTGTTACGCTTCTAGCAGCAGCGGCTCGGGCTGCTCCGGACAAGCCTGCTCCAGCAATAGATCCAAACCCGGCTGACGCTGTAGCTACCAATATAGAGGGGGAGTTATTAACAAGCATCTCTGCCAAGTACTGTACCGTACTGGATTCGTCGCCCGCCTCTAAAGCTTTCGGCAAATATTTTTCTCTGATACCTCTTAATTTTTGGTTGTAGTCAACCGCGCTCCCCTTTAACGAAACAAGGCTGTCGTAGAATTCTCCTCGTCGCACCCTCGGTACAGAAACTGGTCTTTGTCCCCCTGCACTTAAAGCATCTTGAGATAATTGGACAGCCCCATAAACCACGTCAGCCACTCCCTTGATAGCGGAGGCTCCTAGCATAGCTGTAGTGCCTAAAAATGACTCTTCCATTACTTGGGCAAATCTATCACTTAGTGCGTAGCTTTTTAGTAAAGATTTAGAGATCATAGAGCTCATACCCACTCCAGCAGCCATACCTGAAAGGTCCTCTATCCTTAGTTTTAAACCTGTTTGCGCTTTGAGTAATGAATTTTGAGACTGCTCTAAACTTATATAGTCTGCATGTCCTATTATACTATTGTATTCTGCAGCTAATCTATTTCTCTCTTCTTCTGCAAATTTTGACGGTATTGCCATAGCATCTATTTGTTCGATCCGCTCCTTCATAGGTCCCAACTTGCTATTATAAGGCTTCGCCTTCTTTTCGAACTTAGCTAGCTCATCCCCGTAAGCGTCTATGTCATCCCTAATAGCTGCATCCACTTGCTTCAAAACCTCCGTGTCGATCTTACTTGCTTCTTCGTACCCTCTATTCCATTCTAAAGTTGTATCTGGAGGTGTATAAGTTCTTCCTCCAATAACTTCTTTTCTAACTAAAGGGCGTCCGTATTTCTTAAAGAAATCACTTTCATCTTGAACCCGTTTGTGATATATCTCATCTGCCTTAGCTTGAGCTTCGGGGGTATAGAAAGCAAACCTTTGAGCACTCGCGAGCTCCGCCGCACTAAATCCTCTATTATATACTTCTAGGTCAGACGTCCTCTTTGTTTGTACCATCTCATCCCTAAATGATTGAGGGATGTCTTCTAGATTAATATATTCTGATATATTATCTTCAGTCAACGTCTTTCCACCTAGTTTTTCCTGGATGGATTTCCACATCTTATACTGCCCTGGGCTTAAAGCTTTTTTAGCGTCTACGTCTATATCGTTCACGTATTCCCGACTCGCAACCCCTTCTTTAACAACGGATTTAGTTTCCCTGTCAATATCCAGCCCTAGGTGGTATGTTACAGCCCCTGGATGATCCTTATATTCCCTTAAGCCGAGATATTTTTTAGCTATATCAGTTTTTTGAGTAACCTCCGTTACTGCCGCTATAGTTTCCTGCGCCCCTCTTGCTACTTCAATCCCTTTTGTTACTAGTTTACTAGCCTTCCCCGTTATAACAACCTCGTCTAGTTCAACTAATTCTTCAGTTTGTACATTTGTGTTGAACAGTTTCGCGTAATCTTCAAACTTCTCAGGATACACTCCCGTTCTGCCGTTGTTTTCGTAACTTTGCCCTGCCCACTTAGTGTCATAGTCACTCTTATATACCCTTTTCTTTTTGTTGTTATTATAACCGTCGGAAAATTCTATATATTCCTGGGTAGTTGTTTTGGACTCTATTTCCTCTTCAGGCTCTATTTCTATTTCGGACTGCTTCCTGCGAGGTACGTTCGGCCCAACTTCTTCGACCTCTTCTTCCTGGAAGTTGTTAGAGATATCTAACTCTTCAGGGATGGAATTTTCATCTTCTACTTCTAATCCGTCTATCTCAGCTACGTATTCATCAAAGGATATTCCGGCTTCCTCTGCTCTTCGTTCTAACTCTTCCACAGAGATTACCTCTCCGTTTATTTTATATATGGGCATAGTTAATGTTTTATCTTATTCTTTACTACCAGTTAATTTTTTTATAGCCTCTAAGTGCATACTGTTCCGCTTGTTCCTTCGTTACTATTTTAGGAGTTTCTTCCTTCCCCGTATCCAGGTTTCGCGTCCACACTATATAAGAATCGCCATGGTTAGTTACTGCTCTGCTAATATTTGGCGGCGGTTTTTTCACAGTAACTGTATCCTTGCCTACCAAGCCTTGAGCTTCTACCATTTTCCGGTGACCGAAAAGTCTACCAAATAATTTTAAAGCGAATATTTTTTGTTCATCTCCCATTCCCTCTTGAGAGCCCCTTTCTGGATACTTAAAAGACTCTAAAGTGTGAGTTTCCATATCCTTCTTGAGAGCCTCTGTTAGGGCAGGATGTATAAAATCTCCCTTCCTATTTTTTACATACATATCCCTACAAGTGTTCTTTATAGCAGCAACCTGTTGTTCATAAGTATAGCCGTTGTAGATTGAGATACCTACATTAGCGACAGCGTCGATAATCTCGTCTTTTTTTATAGGAGTAGTTGTTATTATATTCACACTTTCCCCATCAGGACTTGGCTCCGTATACTGGTTCTTCTTAGCGATCTCCCCTTCCTTGGCTTGATTAATAAATCTTGGATTAAGTACAGTGTTATTGTCTACCTTCGTGAAAATAGTGCCCCCTAGCGCTGCATCTATATCCTTAGATGACTCGGGTATTGTACTTATTGGAGAGGGATTCCTTGTATTGATAATGATTTGCCTTTGGGGACCACCTCCTAAGCTTGTAGTGACCACTATCTCGTAGAGGCTTTTACCAAATGTAGCTCTGTCTCCAGGAGTCCCACTCTGATTTATCGCATGCCAAGCCGCAATAGAATCATTATTGTTAGGATTTAAAGTGTCCGCATATCCCTCTGTCCCACTCACACCAGTCTCTACATGTCCTCCTACCTCCCCAGCCCAGTTATTAACCTTTTCTATAGCGTCTTTGCCCTCAGCTAGTGTTTGTGTATGCCTCTCATGCTCGGCGGAAAGCTCCGCCACATCTCCGGAAGAAAGAGTGAAGTCTTTGTTTTCTAGCGCATTTTTTATATAGTGCCTCCGTGCAACAGAGTTTTTTATTAATTCGGCAAAATTGAACTGCAGTCCCTTACCTGCTTTCTTAACCGTTTCAGTAACCTCTTTGCCGGTCACTACTTCAGACAAGACTACATCTCTCTGTATATCAACTAAGCGCTTATTTTCTTTCTCTTCAGCCTCCCGAATAGCCTTGTCTCTAGCCACAATTCCCTCTGCTAGTGCTACTCCCGCCGTAGAGGCTACCTCCGCCCAGGCCTTCCCTGCTGCGCTGGTCCCTTCATGTAATATTGGTACATTTTCGTATGCTCCCATCTATAATATTTTTATTTTATGCCTCCTTAATTTTATCAAGTTCCTTTCATTATTTCAGCTGCTCTCACTTGTCCGTCCGCAGCTATCCCCGCAGCCATTGAACTTGCCACCCCCGAGAAGGCTCCTGCTATAGCGGCAGAACTATCTTGTTGGGCAGTCATCTCCTGTTGGGCTGCTTGATTTATATATCCAGCGACTCTGTTCATTTTAGCGACCTCTCTCTTCTCTCCTGCTTCCCATTGATACATTTGACCTTTAGCATCTGCGTCCTGCATTCTTTGCCCTTCAGATATCTGTACTCCCTGCACTCTTTGCTTCTCACTTAGGCGGAGTTGTTCTTGTTGTTGTTTTCCTTGGGCTTGTAATTTCTCATTTTGAGCCTCCTGCTGCTCAATACTAGCAGAAATGCCTTGCTTACTTTTTAAAGCCATCTGGGCTAACGCTGTAGCTCCTCCAGCTCCACTCCCTGTTGCTCTTATTGTATCCAATGTATTTGCTAAAGCAATATCGGCTTCCTGGGCCTGCATCTCCGCAGCCTTAGTAGCAACCTTGAGATTAGCAAAAGGATTAGTGGTTTCCCCGCTCAAATCTTTAGCCATCCCTGATAAATTTTTAGCGTTCGCATACGGGTTTATAAGGACTTGCCTTGTATTCTCTAAGTGAGCTAACTCTTTTTGCTGTTTTACCTTAGCCCTTCTAGCGGCTCTCTCCCTCTTCTTAGCTTGCGAGCTGCCTATAATTCCTCCTATGATGGACACTGCGGCCCCTACTGCCATTGGTATCATATTGATTCGTTTTTTACTGTTATTTTATCTTTCATTATATTCGTTGTCAGATATACCTATATTTGTCTATACAATGTATCACGCGTTTTAAGCATTTCTTAGATTTTATGCGACGATAGCCTCTTACTATTATATTAACAAGCTAATGTCGCATTTCGTTATTAAATTTATCTCGCAGAGACGGCTACTTCATGGGATACCTTAAATAATTCCCTAGGCAACCTTGCTTCCGGATTTTCACATTTTATTTTTACTGTTGTAAAAAAGCCTTTTATTCCAGACGTTTGTCCTCCGAATATAATTTCACCTTTTTTTGCTGTAGAATTGTTTTTCAGATATGAAAAATATTTATCATCCTTCTTGAGGAAGCCAACTTCTTTATTGGAGCCATCCCAATCAGCATAAGTTGTTCCGTTTTTAGGAACCGCAAATGATTTGTCTGATGCGCTCGTTATGTTTGATTCCATGCTCCACCCCGATGTACCCTCATAATTTATACTACTAAATGTTTTCATTGCAGAAGGATTGCCATTAGCAACGAATTCTATGTAAGATGGATCTACGGCTACAAGATTTTCTCCTCCTCCTATCTTGTAGAATTGGTTTCTATATACATTAGTAGCGTAGTGCTTCCATAGATTTTGCTTATAGAAAGTGTAAAAGTTATTATTAAGGCTTTCACCAAACGTAGGTTTATAAGAATGGAAACTCGTCCACCCTTTGACTATCTCATCGTAAGTAATAGTATTATATCCTCCATTTATAGTTGTTCCTTGAAGAGACAGTACATAGTTCTGAGAGTGCGTATCATACACACCGTAGGCCCTAGAAGCCCCTGGTAACGCATCTTTGAAGTAATCACGCATCCCATAATCGGATATAGGCGTGATACCGTCCTGGGATAACCTTAGAACCACTCCCCTATTCTTATCTGCGAAGTACTTTCTAGTACCATAAACCGCAAAAGATTCTGGATTTTTACTAATACCAAATTGCCCCGCGTAAGGAACTGTTTGTCCGAGGACAGCTTGAGAAGAGGTAACTGTACCACCCCCTTCGGCGGAATAGATAGCATCTTTATCAGCTAATATCCTACTTACTTTGTCTTCCTGAAACACAATTAGATTTGTGTCCTCTGCATACAGCTTCTGGATAGAGCCATCCGTATCTGTCAATGCCTTCGTTATGCTATCCGCTGAAGAAAAATAATTAGTCTCGTTTATCCCCGTCCTAGAGTTATATATGCCAGAATATATTAGAGCATTAGCTCTTCTAGTCTCCTGGTAGTCTTCGTTGGTCGCATGAGCCTTAACCCCTAGATCAACAGATGTGCCATTAAAAGCCCCCCTTACTCGGGATTCCTCTACGTGCCATTTATAAGACTCCCCAGGATCGTTCTCATTATTTACCCCCTCGGACTTCAATAAGAACGTATTAAAGTATTTTATTTCTAAAGTAATTGACATATAGCTATGCGTATTTAAAATATTGTTAAACTGGTTCTTTTCTAGCTAAGTAGACGGCTAGGAGTTTCATAGACTCGTTTTTATCCCAAGAAGCTACAACTAGATATTCTAAATCTTCATTTGCATCAGGCTTAAAGCTGCCTATTTCTTTAAATAGTTCATCATTAGAGCTTGTCTCCGTACGAACTTCTTCACCGTTTTCATCATAAGCTGTGAATGAAGCAATAATAGCGCCATTTTTAGACCCACTGTTCGGGGACCCATACTCATCGCGGGTGTCGTACTTAACTGTCTGGGTGCTTGTATCGAAAGTCCACTCTCCTACCTCAACTTCCGAATTCCCTATATCCGTTGATTTCGTTCCCAGATCCCAATTACCTGTTCCACTAGCCCACCTAATTGTGGGATCAGAGCTAGATGATAAAGGATATAAAGGAATATAACTAGTTGTATCATAAGGAACTTCTACCGTGGCTATTTTGAGGTCGGATCTCCTTTCCCATACCGTAGTCTCTCCTTCTATAGTAGCATCCCATACTCGAATTTTAATACGATCGTCTACGCCGTTAGACCTTACACCCGCCCAATCTCCATTTTGATCGTACTGGGTCGCTGCCTGAGAATCCATAACCCAAGTAGTATTTCCTGGTGGTACACTAGGGGGTCTAGTAGTTAATTCCCCTGTAACTCCGTCTAAAGCAAAATTATCAAAAGGGTTGTTTACAAATTCATAAAACAGGTCCGTTTCATCAGAGGCACCATCCTCAGCCCCATTTACTGCTGTGACGGTAGTCACATAAGTGTCAGTTGGAGTGCCCTCTGGAACAACAACGTGTCCCCAGCTCTCGCCTTCAGCAAGAGTATCCCCTCCTATTTTATCCATTACAGGATCATCATTAGTTAAATTTAGCACAGATGTACTAGTAGTCTTTGAGGCCTCTGTTACTGTATCTGTAACTTTTATAGATAGATTAAACGTGTTATAATCTGAGTCCCATCTGAAAGCAAACGGGTTCGATGTCAGTACTAAAAAGAAATCTTGACTGTTCTCCGGTATTTCCGTGATGCTAAAGTTAGCTTTTACATCTTCATTCTTACCGTTCTTAACGGATAGTAGCTCAAAAGAAAGAGGATTAGTAGTAGTATTAGTAGCCTCTACTTGCATTAGACTAGTGCCTGCAGAATCTGATTCTGAAAAAGTACTCCCTGCTAAGGAAGGGTAGCCTAAACTATCCCCTTCTTCGCCATTCTTTACAAGATTGTTTAAGTCACGAACTAATCCGGTTGAAGATGTCTCCCAAAATATATCCAGCACAGAACGAAAAGGCTCCGTCTCGAATATACCTAACCCTGCAGTTTTATCATCTGGATTCTGTGGATCGGTTGGTTCTGGTGGGGCTTGGCCGTTACTCTCATCCTCAACCACCTCTCCATCACTGTTTATCTCTACCCCTAAGTCTCTATCGTATGGCATCTCTGCAACTAAGTGACCCTTTTCAGCCTGATATAGCCATGATAGTGGGGCTGGAGGATTGCTGTCATCCAGTAAGCTATGCTCATCTACTGTCCCTATTGATATTACTTTTATAGGGTCATTTATATTTGTATCCTCTGGAGAAGGACCCACATCACTCCGTCTGTTTGAGACTTTAGAGTATAACAAGATAGAACTAGGGCTAACCCCGGAGCTTACTACATCGTTAGATGTTAGTCGTGGAACTTTATTTACGTTATCCCCATGCAACGAAACCCAATTACGGATTTCTGTACCCCTATCCGGATTCAGGTTATATCGTATAATGGGAGGGGTGTAAACATTGTAGTACTCTTGGTCTTGCTGCTGAACAACAATACGATATGAATGCCACCCATCCTTATTAAATCGAATTATAGGAAGATTCACAGGGGCAACCACGCTCGTAAATTCATATTCTGTAGTGTGTATATCCCCGTCACATAAGACGCTTGTTGTGCTTAAAATATTATCTACAGTTATTTTTGTAATTGTAACTTCTGGTATATTTTGACCTATTAACCTATCCCCTAGCCTAAAGTTGTTACCACTCTCCTCGTACCCTGATAAAGCCAAAGTATCCCCACTCACTGTTGAACTAAAGTTGTTTAAGGAAACGGACTGATCGTCTAGATAAGCTTCCGGAATTATATCGTTAAGAGTAAAAGCTAAACTAATACCCTTCCATCCAGTGGATTGATCTAGTTTGTAAGGGACATCGACGGAAGAGCCCTCAGATAGGATAACAGGGGAATGTCTACCTTCTTTATCTACCAACACAATCCCTACTTTGTAAAGCCTTCTCTGCTTAACACTTTGGGTAGGTAAGTTTTGGTCTAGCTCGTCTGATTTATCCATAAACCCAGCGGAAAAATCAAGCGATGGAATCTCGTAGTTTTGTAAATAATTTCCGTATACTACCCTATTACTGATAACCTCCTGAGATTTAGCTCTACGCGGTATATTATCGAATACCCTCGTTAGTTGTTTTGATGGTAGTACTTTATAAGGTGGTTCAGATTTATACTCATGGAAGTAATGAAGTGAATTTTCTGAGCTGTCTGTGACTATTGAGTCGTTAAAATCAGAATCTGGCCCGCATTTTATGCTCGCAATTTCCTTAACATCTTGCTCTCCTGCATTTTTTGTCAATATCTCAAGACTCTCTATGCCATAATCGCTGTATATATCAGCCGAAGGGAGCTTTATATTGAGTGATACCTTGTTAACCCAATTCAGCATCAGCGACAATTCCGTAGTAGCCACTGCATCTTGTATATCCGAAGTATTTATAGTAGACTTAGGAGCATGACTTAGGTTAGATGGTCTGAAGCATATTGGAGAGAATGGCGAGATTGTAGAGTATTCATTATCTATAAACTTAAACCTATATGCAAATCGAGGAAATTCTTCCCTCATGTAGGAAGACGTGATCCCAGTGTCGTAGTCCATAGTAGTACTCCCATTAATATCTGCAAAAGAGATGGCCTCATAAGGCGCGAACCTAGACATACTTATATGAGCTTCTGTTGAATACTCGAAGTTAGGATCCAAAGCCCTACTTATATTTAACCTTCTAGGCTGATTATAGTTATCTGTCCAAAATAAAAAATCTTCTAAGATATTTACCCCAGTTATTATATAGTCGCTGCTAAAGTTTAAAAACCTACCAGAAGCGATTATAGAGGGAGATTGTTTCGTAAAAGTGTCGTACATATAAATAGCAGATAAACTGACATCTTCAACCCCTGCTATAAACCAGAAAATCCTATCTTTCCTCGTATCAGTTATAGATCCAATACAAGTAACATTCTCGTCAGCTAGAACTCCCGTGTAAGGTATATTGTTACCTAGGATATTCTCAGCAGCTCCAACATCAGAGCCTTCTGACCTGCTTATATTTATATTCAAGGCATCTCTATACTCTCCCGACGGCATTAGTCTGTCGTCTACGTCTTTATTCATCTTCCCTCTCAGGAAAGTGTTATCGATT
>Ga0080013_1004311_pt1 | contig 14103 bp, 26 predicted proteins | sample ETNvirenome_6_85_FD_69236 | JGI IMG/M metagenome (GOLD analysis project Ga0080013, IMG submission 69236) | Marine viral communities from the Pacific Ocean - ETNP_6_85 (SPADES assembly) (version 2) | ecosystem: Environmental > Aquatic > Marine > Oceanic | place: Pacific Ocean | collected 2013-06-19
GTCAAACTTTTTCAAAACAATACACATTTCTTCTTGAAAACTGATACTAAAATGGTAAAATAAAAACAGATGATACCAGCAGACGAAATAATGCAACGGCTTCAGGGTGGTAGAACCGAAATCTTCTTTAAAAAAGTTAATGGTTCTATAAGACACATGGTTTGTACATTAGACCCTACTCTAGCACCAAAGATTTTATTAGCAAAAGGAGAATCTTCAAGTCAGGAAATTATCGCTGTATGGGATTTAGAAAAGCATGGATGGAGAAGTTTCCGAGCAGATTCAGTGTTATATTTAAGCGAAGAAGACCATCCTATTGAATAGATAGTTTTGGGAAAACAACTATGTTAGGAATTTCATATGGAGAAGAAATTAAACGGAAAGGTTAAAGCGGAAAAACAATTGAAAGAATTGATTGAAGTCGCAGGCTCCGCAGTTGTTGGATATGAAAAGTATTTATTAGACGAAATCAATTATAATGATTTAGCAAGGATTATGACAAACCTCAGAAAATATATACCAGATTTACCACCAGTTGGTGCGACTGGTTCAAATAAAAAGTGATTGGAGTTTATATTATGGAAAAAAGAAAACCTACAATTTATATTGCTGGGCCGATGCGAGGAATAAAAAACTTTAACTTCCCTGCATTTGACAGACAAGCAGAACTACTAGAGAAGCAGGGATGGAAAGTTATCAATCCTGCGGAACTAGACAGGCAACATGGAAGTCCAGAAAATGGTCCTATGGAATATGACCCTGCAACAGATTATGCAGATAGAGAGTTTATGCGAGATGCACTCAAACGAGATTTGACGGTGATTGCAGAAAAATGTACTGCTGTTTATTGTATGTCTGGATTTGAAAATAGTCGTGGTGCAAAAGCCGAATATCATTTGGCGAAAGCAATCGGTATTGATATTTACTATGAAGTACCATTACCTAAAATAAACTATTAATTTTATACTTGACTTTGGTTAAATATACTATATAATAAACGAGTAAGCAGGACACAGTGTCCTCATAAAGCCAAACACACATACACACAAAGGAGATATGATTATGGCAAACCCTTACGAACTACGGTACGAAATTTACCAACAAGCACAAAACAGATTAATGGACAAGTTTTTTCAAGACCATGCTATATGGCAAGATTTTGACAGTTGGAAACGAGACCAAGAAGCAGAAGGTGGTACTGTTACTGCTATTTGTCCTGTGAAAGTTAGACCAGACTTTCCTTCACATGAAGAAATTTTGGTAGAAGCAGAAAAAATCTACGATTTTGTTCAACAAAAGAGTTGACATACCCCCAAAGTATGTTACAATACTCGTATAACAAAGGGAACGAATACGACTGCATCGTGTATTCAAACACCCTTCACTTAGTGAAAAGATGCATTAGGAGTTCGACAATGAAAACAATGACAAAAAAGCAAAAGGTAATCAACTGCTTAAAGAGTGGTAAAGGTATTACTGCAAAGCAAGCCGCAAGTCGATTCGGTGTTGGTAATCTTCGTGCTACCATGAGTAACATCAAGAGTGATCTTGAATCATATGGTAACTGGGAAGTTGTTACAGAAGAAACCGCAACAGGTGCAACTCGTTATTTCATGAACGATATACACCCCGGTACTCGCGTTTATGGCTTTGACCGATACGGTCACCGTTACGCCCTCTAATTCTTTTTTTAGAATTAGAACCCCCACTCTGGTGGTGGAGGAAGATATGACCACCACCAGATTTTGACAAGTGAATAAATTAAACATGGGAATTCATGACCCATGTAACTCCGTGACTGAACAAATTTTCGTCATGCGGATTAAAGTATACGATTCCCTGTAGTGGGGTGGAAGACGGCCAAGAGGTATAGATTCCAGTTAGGTAACTCTAACAGTTGTAGTGCGAGTAGAGTAATACAAATATTAGTTGACCTTGAAAGTTGCAGGTATAATAAATTCCTGTCGGAGTACAATATAAAGGTAGTGATGTATTAATTATCGCCATGTATGTAAACGCACCGCTCACGGTTGATACATCACTACCATAAACTTCCCGTTCCTGTGGAAAAGTAGAGGCATTTGTAGACCCCCTTGGGGTGAAGATGATGTAAGATTCATTACCACTTTACACTGTGGGGCCTCGCAGTGGGAACGAAAAAAGATAGGTTAGTACTCACTGGTGACCACCCAACGCGGGGTCTTTGGGGGAAACCCTGTCTTTTTTATTTTAAATTTAAGGAGTAAAATATGAATATAAATTACGAACAACTAACAGAAGATTTAATTTCTTCTTTTACTGTCTATCACGGATTGCTAGATATCCCTATAAATGGATTGATATGGGAAAACCTACTTTATGCTTCTCTTAAAAAACAATCAAACGATGTAGTATGGAATTATAAAAGTCATCAAACTGGTGCAGATATTAATTATGAAAATTATAGCATTTCTTGTAAAGGCGGAAGATTGCAAGGCAGTAAGAAAGACAGATTAAAGATTTCATCATATAGAACAACATCATATAAAACCATTGAAGAAAAATTAGAGTATTTTGATGAAAATCATGAGGATGTATATTTTTGTATGTCATATGAAGAAACAAAAAACAAACACAAATATAAATTGTTTACATTTGATTCTGACATTTTAGATTATAAAAAATTAAATTGGCAGAAAACTAAAAGAGGATGGAAGGGAGAAGGGAAATTTTTAGCAAAAATAGAATCATCTATGAGTGACCAATTGTGGCTATGGTTGCCAATTAAAATTTTAACAAAACAATTTGATATTTGTGTTGAAAAAAATAATAAATATGGTAGTATAAATACTATAGAACATTTAGTATAGGAGAATGTTATGGAATTAAATGAACAGATAGTTCGTGGATTGAAAGCAAAACTTCTTTATGAATCATGCACATGTACACCCAGTAATAGGTGTGAGTGTGATTTGGTCATGGAAGATATTCGTGTTGCTAATGAGTGGATTGAATCTTTAGAAGGTTCTGTCAATGACTGTGAAGATGATGGTTGATGGACAGGCCGGTAAGGGTAGTAAATACCGACCAGTAGACCAAAAGAAATATGATGAAGGCTGGAAAAAGGCTTTCGACAAAAAGAAAAAAGGAAAGAAAAAAAATGTCAAAAATAAAAATTGTAAGACTAACATCAGGTGAAGAACTAATTGCAAAAACAGAAGAAACAGATACACATGTTACTCTAAAGAAACCTGCTATTCTTATTCCAGCAGGGAAAGACCAACTTGCGTTTGGTCAATGGTTGCCTTATGCATCAATCAAAGATGGTATTGAAATTTCGTTAAAATATATTGTGTTTATTGTTGACCCTATGGATGAATTGGCTGCCCAATATGAAGAATCGTTTGGTTCTGGTTTGGTTGTTCCAAAGTCTGCTCCTGTTATTTCTGGTGCTCCTTTAAAATTAACCACATAGGAATTTATAATGGCAAAAGGTAAATCAGGATATGACCCATCAATTGCAAATAGAGTAAAGATAGGTAAACCCCGAACTTCAAAAGTATTTAGAAAGAAGGGGAACAAACCTTCTAGTAAAGGAAATGGAAGTAGAATTAGGTAAGTTATGTCAAAACAGAATGATAGAGATATGTTTGGGACTCCCAAGAATCGTTCAAAGACTTGGGATTCAAAGAAGTCTCGCGACCCAAAAAAAGATAGGCGAGAATCTAAGAGAGAGCCAAATGGAATTTATGGACATTGGGCAAAAAAGATGATTGAAGATGGTGCCGAAGTAGAAGAGGATGATGATGAAGAATGAGTTGGAATTCATTATATACTAAAAGAAAACAAAAAGAAATGGCTAAAAAATCGGCTTCTTATCAAGCAGAAACAGAAAATGATTCCTATAAATATACCGAGTTTAGCAAACCGCAAACTACAACTAATTGGCATGAAGAAAGAGCAAAAGAACGGCGAATAAAAGTTATTACAACAGTAATGTTATCTTTGATGAGTGTGGTTTTTATTGCAATAATAATGTATTTTGCAACACATGACGCTTGACATACCCCCTTACTGTGGTATAATATACACATAATGATTAATGTTCTAATCTTATCCACACTAGCAAGCATCACATCTCCCGCAGACTTTGAATATGATTCATTTGTTTATGGTGAAAATTGGTTTGCATATGTTCATGCTGAATATTGGGAATATAATCAAACCTTTGAATATACTATTTTCAACTCTACAATGTCTGAAGGTATTGACTTTTTTGCTCTAAACCAATCCTTTAGCGCGTGGGATGATTGGTTCGTTGTAGATGATGACTTTTATTTACCGCCAGGAGGTAATATAACTTTTACTGTAGAAGATTGGGGAGCATATGGTTGGATGTGGACGAACGGATATTTGTCTTCGTCAGAAGACGAATGCGGAACAATGTTTCTAACCATTGCACCCCTATCAATACCTACACCCGGAGCATTTGCATTGCTGGGTGTTGCAGGACTTGTAAGGACAAGACACAGAAGAAGACGATAGGATTATTATGATGAGTGAAAAATCAAGACTATGCGCTATGACTCAAGAGGAAGTAGATTCTTTCTTAAAAGAAAACAACATCTCTGTAGGTGTTATGATGGAAGAAGGATATACAGAAGACGGAGACTTTGCAACGGAAGTTTTGGATGATGACGGTTATCTTATTAAATTTGGTGATGACTGTGTAAGAATCGAAAAGATGTGGGGATTCTCAAGTCCAAACGGATTCCATACTTTTAGTTTTGAAGAATCAAAAATGACAGAAGTAAAAGCACAGTATATGACTGTGTTATTTCATAAACTACATGAAGAATATGATGTTGCTTGGGCAAGTGCAGAGGCACTTGCACTTGCATATGTAATGAGTGAATTTGAAGTTCCTTATGTTCCACGACCACCAATGACAGAAGAAGAACAGGAAGCAGTTCGCAAACAATTACTCGGATGTATTGAATCTGGCAATGTAGTGATTCCTGACGGAGTAAAAGAATATACCGATGAAGTATCAAAACTTGAAGAAGAAAATTTATTTACTAAACCTAGCATTGTAGAAGATTGGAAACCTGATGCTGAGTGATAAAAATATAATTCCAGAGAACGGTAGATTTTATTGGTATGATGAACACGGTCTAGAAAGATATGGACCTTATGATACCTTACAAGAAGCAAAAGATTCTATGGAAAATTACGCAAGGCGTATTGAAGAATTCAGAAACGCAAAGGAAAATAATGATGAGTGAAACATATAACTTAGGTGAATCAGTAGTACATCGTGGGAGCGGAAAGATGGGCGAAGTGGTTGATGCTTCAGACAGTACAAAAGACGGAACTACTGAATCTGTAAAAATTAAATATGAAGATGGTTCAACAGATTGGCATTCTGTGAGTGAAGTTTCTAAAATGTTATATGAAACTGACCCAACAACAAACGAAACCCTATTGGGTTAATATCCACCCATTGCATCATCTTGATTGCTATAAGTGCGTGGTGGTGGAGGTGTGTACGGTGGTGACGGTGTCGATGGTGTCGATGGTGTCGATGGTGTCGATGGGGCCAAGTCAGGACCTCCAGCCATAGCCGGAGTGTTTATTCTTGCATTTAATTTTTTTACTTTTGCAAGAAGACTCATAATTCTCTCACCCTCTTTGTGAGTTTCTCCTATCATCCACTTTCCGTTTGACATTTTATGCATACCTTCTTGTTCCACAGGAACAATTGGAACAGATGATCTTTTTACTTTACTTCTGGTTGGTACTCGTCTTTTTAGTGCAACGAATATTCTTGTACCAAATAGGTCGGGTATTGGATTTGGTATGGGTTCTGTTACTATTATTCTTTCTATTCCTGTTTCTGTGTCACGAATAAATTTTTCTACCGTAAATGTAAGAATAGTAGAATTGTTTATTTGAAGTTCAATTAAATCTTTTGCTTTAATACTACTACTCAATACCTTGAAGAAAGAATTATTAGATTCGTTTGATCCTAATCTGTTAATTATTTCGTTTGTAGTAGATGTTTTTGATTCTATTGTAGATGATGTACTACTCCATTGTATCGAACCATTAACAAAATATTTTTTATCATAGAAATCATATGACGGACTTTGATTGTCTATAGATATTTTTGTTAATCCGACAGTAAAGGTATTCACATCAAACCAATCAAATGTGTATGTGCCACTTATATCGTATGGTAGAGGATCCAATAATTCGTTGAGATATTGACCATTTGTGATGGTAACTGTCTCGCCTTTACTTATAGTTGCCTCAAAAAATAATTTTAATATACTTTTATTTGTTGAGTCTAATTGAGAATCTCCTGATTTATGGGACCCTACATGGCTATAATCTAATATTACAATTGTATTTCCTTCTGAATTGTTTCTGGTTATAACATTTGGATTTACTGTTAGAATAGAATCTTTATCTACCACAGTAGATATATTTTTCATAAAATCTAGACCAACACAGAACCCACTTCCCATGTGTATTAGAGGCGGTAGTTCATTTTTTCTTTTGTTTCTAGAATGGTGTGGTGACCTTGGCATTATCAACTACCAACATAATGAACAACATAAGAACCCGATCCACCAGTTTTCCGAATGTATATTTTATTTGTATTGCTGAGTTCTAAATATATACTTTCTCCTGCTTCTAGAGCATATCCGCTTGATGGATTTGATGGTAAAGTGTCGTTCCCAACTAGGACATCTCCAGCACTATCTTTACTATTTTTGATTGTTATACCACCAGCCAGTTTATTACTAGGTAACGCCTGCACATCACTCAACGCCCAGTTTGAAACCGTACCAGCAACAAGAATGTTTGGTTTTGCAATAGATTTGATTGATGCATTAACTCCACCACTCGTTAAATCCCTGCGAATTGCATTAATAGTATCTGTTCCTCTGAGAATTTGGAGGAGTTTAGTTTGTATTTCTCCTGTTGCACCCGAAATAGCCTGTACTATTGCGGCGTCATCAATAGGAAGTGATGAATTGGTGACTACTGTATTTAATCCAGCATTAGAAATAACATCTACTGCACCCGCGGCTTCACCACGAATTGTGATGGGAGTATCACTAGCACCAGTATATCCTTGGATTCTTAGTGGAGGTTCTCCAGAGTTTGTTACTCCTACAACAGCGGCAATAGTTACATCAAAAGTCATTCCTGCGTTTGTTAGATTTACATTTAGTGATCCACCAGAAGAACCTATAGAAGTTCCATCTCCATCAAATACTCTTGCCCACACATGTTCACCTTGGTCATACCCATATACCGAAATTGAATCTGTTGCAGATGTCATATTCCATCCACCTGTAACATTTACTTGTCCTGCAACTGTTACGCTATCAAGTCCTGAATCTAATCTGCGACCGCCTGTTACTGCAATCGGAATACCGAATCCATATCCTGGGAATACTTCCCCTGCAACTGTTGCTGTTGCACCTGCTGAAGTTCCTTGTACAAGGATACCTGATGCAGTACCAAATGTACCACCACTACCACCTTGGGAATGTGCCATTGCACCTCTTATTTGTATTCCATCACCACCTGTTGTTGCAATTATTATAGTATGTCCTAGACCAGTTGTTATACCCTGAACAAATCCAGTAGTTTTGACTGGAGCAGTCCCTGATGTATTTCCTGCAACCATGATTGCTTCTGCGGCAGATAGTCCATCCACATAATTTTGTATGGCAATAGAATCACTGCCTGTCGTTCCACTAATATATCCAGTTATAGGAATTGACCCACTCTGACCAGCGATTTGGACGGGAAGTGGATATGAAAGTGATGTTCTGTGTCCTGTATCTGATTCACCCCATACAATCTTATTAACTGAAAGGTGGGCTGAACCAAAACCAGTATCACCACTATTATTGTAATCTGTTACTAATTCTGCGGTGTTTCCACTTTCAACGCCAATTGTAATATTTGAACTTGTGTCTGTCATTTTTGAAAATTCTCCAAAGTATCAATTTATCTATTGATTTTTATAGTCTATAGGTTATACTATATATAACAAATATCAAATGAAAGGACCTTACATGTTATTTAGTGAAAAAATTCAGAATGAGTTCATTAAACAGATAGAAAATTTAGTAATTGTTGATGATATTGGATATATTGATGCTGTAATTAATGCTTGCGAAGAGTATGAAATTGAACCCAAAGCGGCAGCCAAGTTTCTTACAAAACCTATTATAGAAAAATTAGAAGAAGAAGCCAGAGAATATCATTTGTTGTCAAAAAATACTTCTAAATTACCACTTTAATGGTTGAATTGTAATCAAATACCTGTATAATTAGTATAAATAGACTGTTGTGGTTGGGTAGTTCCCAATCGAGTTTAGAACACGGTAGTTCCGTGAAAAGTAAAAAGGAGACATATTATGTCATTTGCAGATTTTAAAAAGCGTTCTAAGTCAAGCATAAATGAATTGACTAAGAAGATTGAAGAAACAAATAAGAAAGAATCGTACAAAGATGACCGTTTTTGGAAGCCAGAATTGGACAAATCCAGCAACGGTTATGCTGTAATTAGATTCCTCCCCGCATCAGAAGGTGAAGATTTGCCATGGGCAAAGTATTATTCACACGGTTTCCAAGGTAAGGGTGGATGGTTTATTGAAAATTGTCCTACTACACTTGGGCAAAAGTGTCCTGTGTGCGAAAGTAACTCTGAACTTTGGAATAGTGGAATTGAAAAGGATAAGGATATTGCACGAAATCGCAAGAGGCGATTGCATTACACTTCAAACATTATGGTTGTAAGTGACCCTGCCAATCCACAAAACGAAGGTAAGGTATTTCTTTACAAGTTTGGAAAGAGGATATTTGACAAAATTAACGATTCTATGAACCCAGAATTTGAAGATGAAGATGCAGTAAACCCATTCGATTTTTGGAATGGTGCGAATTTCAAGTTGAAGGTTCGCAAGGTTGCAGGATTTATCAACTACGATAAGAGTGAGTTTGATTCATCTAGTGCGTTGTTAGAAGGTGATGATGCAAAGTTGGAAGAACTTTGGAAGTCTCAATATGCTCTTACGGAGTTTACCAACCCTGAAAACTTTAAGTCATATGATGAATTGAAGACAAAACGAGATGCTGTTCTTGGTACTGACATTCGTCAAACAACACAAGAAAATACTTCTACTGCTGAAACAGTTAGTGAATCTGCTGGTTCAGAAGCCGCAGAAAAAGCATTTGGTGATTCCACCCAAGAAGATTCCACCCAAGAAGATACAGATGCTCTATCATATTTTGAAAAGTTAGCGAACGAGTAGACTGATTTTATATCTTCTATTGCAAAGGGAGTCCTTCGGGACTCCCTTTCTCTTTATCCTATTCCTGTTCTCCATCTAGGATACATTGTTTGTGCTCGCATTGAATTAGAAACCTTGGACGACATCCCCATTGGTGCTGCGGATGCGGCTGGAGGCACAGAAGTAGATGTGGGAGCATTGACTATTGGTGCATTACCTTCTTTAAAAGTATCATCGCTGCTGGATTCATTATCTTTATCAACTTTTAATGAAGCATTTTGATTCATTGCATCTGCTCCCGCGGACATTGCAGTTGGAGAAGTTGTTTTACCTAGATTTGGTTGTTTGGTGACTGATTTTATTATTTTTGAATCTGGAATAACATGTTCCGCTTCCCCTTTATCACCAATGACACTTAACTGTCCACCAAATTTTGGTGTGACTTCACCACCATCTCCATATGCTGGTATGGCTTTGGGAACATGGACTTTACCAGATAATATTTTATTTATTGTAGATGTACTAATCAAATATGATTTTTTATTGGTGATGCGGTCTGTATTTATATTTCTGTTTAATACTTTAGATACGGCTTTATGTGTGGTGTTTGATTCTCTATTATTAACTACTATGGGTTTAGAAATCACAGGAATTTCTTTGATGGTATTTGGTTCGTCCTTATTAATTGTATTATCTGTGCTTTGAATATTTTGTATTTTGTTTATAGTGGGTATATTGGTACTTGTTGATGTATTTTGTATTTTGTTTATAGTGGGTATATTGGTACTTGTTGATGTATTTTGTAAACTGTGATGGTTTGCAGTATTGTTTTGTGTATTTGATTTTGTTAAAAAGGTTTTATTAATGTGGTTGATGATTTTTTGTGTTTTTTGATTGTTTGATTCGTAGACATTATTAATATTGTTTATGTTGTTTCTTTTTGTCTTTTTTTCTTCTTTATCCGATGGTGAAGCAATTGGCTGTAAAATTGCAGGGATTTTGGTTGCTTTTGGTGTGGTTATGATTTTTTGAATAATTGTTTTTTGATTGTTTGATGATTTTATTGGGTGGGTATTATAGTTGTTGGTGATAAGATTTTTTACCACACCTGCATCAGTATGTTGTTGTGTCCCTTTTGTAACTGACTCTATTTTTCTATTCAAGTTACCAAGGGTATCAACCAATCCAGAAGAGATGTAATTATTTGTATTTTTCTTCTCTTTATTATCATTATTGTTGTTGTAATTGTTTTTTGATGTTTCAATTTGAGGAATTGATTTGAAAGGCGATGGAGATATATCCACACCATTTTCTTCTTTTTTCAATTTAAAATAAGAAAGAACAGATTCTCTTAATTTTTTGTTATCTTTTTTCATATAATTTACCTAATAAGGAAATTGAGTTCCACTTGACATCTTTTGGTCTATACTAGCAAGTTGTATTTTTTCGTTCTCTACTTCTATATATTCAATTAATTGTGCCAGATACACATCTCTTTCCCACGGAATAAGATTTTCTAAGTCGCTCAGGCTATACTTGTGATATTGCATCATCTGGAATGATATTTGGTAGTGGTCTTTTAGGCTCGTATGTGCGAGCCCTAACCGAAAAAATCCGACAGACCTGACAATACCACCTCCCTTTCAACTCCATCTGAAGTGGTATATGATACTGTATGCTCTATTCTTGGAGAAGTGAGAAAGAAATCAAGTAGATTTTCAAATTGTTTTGTAGTCAGGTTGTCAATAAAATCTGATATTTCTTTTTTAGGTAAAGTGGTCACATCAATTGTTTCGTCTTTGGTTTGTATCTTTTCAATACAGTCGGCAATAATATCATAAAAAGTAGACGGGTCGTTAAAATCCATTGATGTATTATTTTCATTGATATTATTTAAAGATGGATATTTTAAACTTACTATAAATTCATCACTAATTTTTATTTTTTTCTTATGGTTTTTGGTTGTTTTAATTTGAATATCGGGTATGGGTACAGATACTGAAATATTTTCATCGGTTTCTGAACAAATTATTGTAGGTTCAATAATTTCCCCAACAGATTTAGCCCTAATTTGTAAAAATATGTATTCTATATCAAATAGCGGCATATTTCCTACATTGTCTATATCATCTACACACGATTCAATTATATTTTTAATTGCAAGAATAATGTCTGAATCGCTGTTTGATTCTTGTGCAAGAAGAAGTATCTTTTCTTCTTTTACTAAAAATGGTCTAAATGTTGTTTTTTTACCAGTAGAAGGAATTATTAATTCATACTTGGGTATATTTGCTAATAGTAAATTCGATAGTTTGTTCATAATTTATTTCACCTTTATGTATATTATGGAATGTTGGAAACACCACCAGAACCAGCCATATAAGTATACAGTCTATATTCAAACTGTACAGTCATTCTAGTATAATCATTCATACTCGGCATCGAAAGTTGGGTGGGCATAATCTGCGATGGGTATACTTCATCAAAAGTATAAGTAGAAGATACTTTATTTTGCATATCTAAAGTGTTTATTGACATATGATTTCTCTTATAAACTTCTGCATGATAGTTATTTTCATTTGTGGTTGGGTCTACTACGAGATCCATCCACTCTTCAAAAAATGTCCGTTCCGTTTGGTCGTCTGACACGGGGAATGTAATAACAACGGAAGAATCAAACTTCACTCCAACAGGAATTGTTCTTGCGGGACCAAACCACTGTTCTTCTATGGTTTCAAATTGTTTTGTTGGCAATGTGACACTTTCAGCGGGCATAAGAATATCGGGATCAGAGTTAGTATCTACCGAAAAAACCACTTCATATCTATTGGATCTTGAAAGACCTTTCTTTAAATACCAATCTTTAAAATATTGTATTGATGCTGGGCTCGACATTTAATATCCTTTATTATATTTATATAAAAAAAAGCACATTTATGGTAAAATAATGTCTTCTGTCAGAATAATAAAATCCCAACCCCGTTTTTTACAGTATTTTTCAGCAGACTTCCATTTGGCTTCATTTATACTGTATGTTAAACACTCTTTAATGTATGTTTTGGTTTTCTTTTTCTTTCTTTCTGGTTGGTGGGTTTGTTTCTTTGGTTTTACTTCAATTACATATGTTTTTAGGGTTTTGTTTGAGGTTTTAACTTTTGCAATAAAATCAGGAAAATATCTGTGCATTTTCTTATCTACAGGCGAATAGTACGGAACAATCAATTCTTCACTCCCCCATTTAATGACATTCTTATTTTCATCTAGATATTTACATACCCGTCTTTCCCATAAAGAACGACATATAATTTTTGATGGGTCTCCTATATACTTTGATGGATTTGATGTTTTATATTTTGTTTTGTATGCCATTTTTTAAACTTCCTTCTGTCCTTTAGATATATATTATAGGAGAATATAAACCATGGCATCATTAGAATTTGGACTTGCAAAATTCGGTCAACTTGACCAACCATTAGCAATATCCTTTACAGCAGTACCATACGCTAACAAACAGTCTATTCGTGAAAATGCTGCTAGTGCGTCTAGCGCAATAATTGACATTACTCTACCTATGCCCAAAAACATTAACGCACAGAATTCAATTACATACGAATCTGGACAAACAGAAACCACGGGTGGGTTGTTTGATATGACAACTGGTGGATGGGGCGAGTGGTTTAAGAGTGGTGGTGGGTTGTTTTCAGCATTTAATGATTTAACTGGTATCTCTGCATTTCAGGGAAAAAGACCGATGGATGAAAGAGATAGTATTTTTAGAGGAGCAGACTTTAGAAGCCATTCTTATTCTTGGGTGCTTATTCCAAAAAATCATGCAGAAGCGGTTGCGGTAAAAGATATTGCATATGGATTTCAAACTACAGCATATCCCAGAAAATCAGGAATGGAAAGTTATTCTAGAGTAATACATCCTCCTGTATGGCATATTAAAGGACTGGACGGAAGAGGAAGCGGTACAAGTCCATCAATGAGAGAATGGACTATGGAGCCACTACCCAGCGTATTGACCAGTGTTAATGTACAAACTGCGGGGGCTGCTGGACCGGGAATCTATACGATCTCTGGTGGTTATCCCGCTGCAACGAAAATTGATGTAACATTTAAAGAACTTGAACCAGCAATCAATGATGGTACTGGTCAACTATTGTCTAGAAGTCAACTTCGTAGTGGTGCTACTAGTCCAGAGGGAGATTAATAGTGTATTTTGAAAAATTGCCAAAATTAAATTATAAATTACCCCAACAACCAGATATAGAAATGCAGGACATATTTCGTAGAGTAACATTTACAGAGTCTACAAGAAAGGATGAAAGTAACTTTGAAACATATATTGTAAAGGATCATGAAAGACCAGAAGATATTGCTGAAAGTTTTTATGGTGATGCTTCTTGGTGGTGGTTAGTAATGATGTGTAACGATACAATTAATGTAGAAAGTGAATGGGTAAAATCTACAGATGAAGTAACTTCTTTATTTTCTAATTATCTGAATGGATATAGTTATCATGTATTTGAAGATTTAGATATTTTGCCAAACGATTTGATGGTAAAACGAGATATAACTCCAGGTAATACAGGACATAGTTTTAGTGACTATGGTGTAATTAGTTCGTATGATAGATTATATCATAAGATAGATGTAAAACAATATGCTGGTGATATAGATGCTGGTGATGAAGTTTATGTTTATAGAGCAGTGGGTACTACAGCAGGATTGTCTGGAGGGGGATTTAATTTAGAGCGATATGATTTAATATCGGGACTTGGTGATACTGGATGTTTTCAAC
>Ga0080013_1004312_pt1 | contig 14102 bp, 24 predicted proteins | sample ETNvirenome_6_85_FD_69236 | JGI IMG/M metagenome (GOLD analysis project Ga0080013, IMG submission 69236) | Marine viral communities from the Pacific Ocean - ETNP_6_85 (SPADES assembly) (version 2) | ecosystem: Environmental > Aquatic > Marine > Oceanic | place: Pacific Ocean | collected 2013-06-19
CTAGTGGATTACTAACTTATAGACAAGCTGTAGGTGCTGGTTTGATAGATTATGAGAATGCAATAGAGCTTGGTGCTACTGAGTTTGAGATATCTATTGGAAACATTTATGATGATATGATTGATGACATGGATCTTGTGATGAACAACTGGGCGGATGAAAATGCTGATATATTAGCAAATATATTGGCTGATGGAACTTATGTAGCTGTTCCAGAAGGTGTCGATCTCACTGGCGAAGGATATTACGATACTGAAGGCTTGGTAGAAGGTGAAGATTACTTTGGTGGAGATAGAGGTGGGGAGGGAGAGGAGTGGGAACCAAGAACCAGGCCTTAGAGATAATAGTAAGATTATATAATAATATATATATAAGGGAGAACGAATGGAGTTATACCCGAAGCAGTACAAAGATTTGTGTGATCATGAGAATGATGCCTATGCAGGTACGATATACAATGGAGACAAGCTAGTAGACATCTATTTCCTGTATGGCAAATACGACAGGAGTGATATAGGAGTCTGCATACGAGAAGGAGACAATGACCCTAGTGAATATGGATCAGGATCATTGGATCAGTACATATGTCAAATAAACTATGGTAATGAAGGAATACCACTGGATGCAGAAGCTATGTATAAGGGCATAGTGAAGTTGAAACATATCCGAATTAGAGAACAGTTCAGGTTGAATGTACTTGCATTGTTCTTTAAATGGGCCACAGAGAGAAGTTTAGTGATAGAACCGAAGCTCATCCACAGGGAGAGCACTTTCAGTAAATCTTTAGAGTTATATGAATATGAATATAAGAAAAGGAATGAGGATAGAAGCACAACCACAAATAGAGATATGGTGGCCTGATGGTAAAGGAAACACCAAAAAGATTGAAGTGGACCATACACCTACTGACAAAGGAGATGATGAGGTTGAGATAGACATAACGGAGCCAGATGAAGATGAAAAACCCAATTAAGTGTGATCATTGTGGGAAACCTATTGAAATACATACTGGGAAGTATCATCTCAAGCATCACGTACTATGCAGTCAACAATGCATGGACTCGTTTAACCGATACTATGAAGAGAGATACGATGCCTTTAAATCCAAATTGGGCTGATGAAGAAGCAGTGGAAAACACAGAATCCACTCGTGAGATATTATCAGTCAAGGTGCTAGACATGATGAATGATGGAGACATCAGGGAAATCGCAGGAGAGTACCTTGAAAAACTTTATGAATCTGATGAAGAAGAATTTCAACATGACTGGAAAGAATACATCACCGATGCAAGAACAGATGTCTGATAGGGATTATGCAATGGAAGAAGCAGAAGATTACTTTCATGACGAGTATGATCCAACAGAAGAAGCTTATGGTCAGTATGAATATCATGTAGGAATGTTAGAGAAACATCCTATTAGATATCGTATAGAGTTATTCATACAAGACGTGCAGTACCAATGGAACTGTTCATCATGGCGTAGATGGGCGTATAGATCTATTCCATGGCTTAAAAACAGGAAATACAAAGAAGAACTACCCTTTTAGGAGAACCTATGGAAGTTAAAACAGAGAAATTCATAATTGAAGGCTTGGACAGACAGGATCTGAGAGGAATATCAGAAGCATGTTATTTCTATAATGCTTTTTCTACAAAGATTCTTGATCGAAGTGGATGCACATGGATCGGAACATGGCAATTCGTGAATGCAGGAAAACTTGATGAAGATACATCATGGAGTGAATGGGTAAGCAAAGTAGATCATGCATTAAAACAATATGATTGGACTAAATTCAAAGAAGAATGTCTGATCGAACAACCAGAAGAAACCAAAAATGACTGAAGAACATAATGTGCCAGAAGCACCAGAGAGACAAGAAACCGATGCTGAGAAGATCGAAAGATTGGAAAAGCGTGAAAATGAACTTAATGAACAAGTGCAGAATCAGGCAAATAGAATTGAGACATTGAGTAACAAACTAGAAGAGCAAGGAAAGTCATTCAGAATGCTGGCAGAGGGGATACGTCCCTATTTGGATATTCCAGGTAATGATGAATTAGAATTTGAAGATAGGATTGAAGGTATTATAGACAGTAAATTTGATGACTCGTTCACAGATAAATTCAGTGACCACATCAATGATGTTACTGTAGAGATAGATAGTGTTGATGCATCTTTAAGTTATTAATATAAACAAGGGTTAATTCTATATGGATTAACCCTATTCTTATAAGGATATATATGATTAATGGAATGGATATTGGTCAATTACAAGACCACTTGAAAGAACAGGACAGTCTGAAAACCGACTACATACAAGACGGCAACCAGATGGAGTTTCAAACATATGTTCAAGAAGAATGGAGTGAAGGTCTTCAGAAACATATAATAACCAATCATGGAGAAATGAGACTCTATGGTGATGATTATGAGGAAACAGTAAGAACAACACCTCATGCAAACATGCAGATTGGTAACAGGTTTGGCATTCCTAACAGTTATTTCAATAGGATGCTTGACACAGAGCCTGATCTCTTAAAGGCCAATGTGAACTGGTGGATGCGTAAAGCAATGCCTGAGAAGAAACATATGGTTCGGACACTTGGAGGTCGTGCGAGAGCATTTGTTTCTAACAGGTTCAACAATCAGTTGGACAACTATGATGTTGTTCAAACATTGTTACCTCCTTTAGAGAAACTTGATGTTACGTTTAAAGACTCCTATGTTACTGATAATAGGATGTATTTAAGAGGCATGATACCCGGGATGGAACGAGAAATACAAACTCGTAAAAAAGTTGGAGAAGTAGTCAGAATGGGATTCTGTTTTTCCAACAGTGAAATAGGATTAGGTCAATTGGTGCTGGAACCTGAGATCATCACATTAGCTTGTCTCAATGGGATGACTATCAATCAGTTGGCTCATAAGAGGAAACATATTGGTATGAGTTACAGTCTTAACAATGAAATTATATATAAGGATTCAACCAAAGCCTTGGCGAATCAGGCATGGTTATCTTCAGTGAAGGATGAGATTGAGCATATTTTCAAAGAAGATTCATTTGATAAGATTGTAGAACAAATGCAGAACTCAGCAGACAGCAAAGAGATTAAAGACCTTGAGAAGACAAGAGACAATGTAGTCAAGGACTTTGCAATGAGTGAAGCAGAAGGTAAAAAGATCTTGGAAGAATTATTCAATTCAGGAGATAGATCACAATGGGGTATGGCAAGTGCCATCACTGCAAGTGCTCATAATGCACCTCATGCAGATCGTAAAATGGACTTGAATAAAATAGGTTGGGATGTCGTTAACATGGAACCACGAAAGTGGGAAGAGTTAGCGATAGCGGCATAGTTTATCGGCCTATGTCGTGACACATGGATGTGTCTTTTAAGGGGCTGAAAGGCAACTTTTGGTCCCTTTTCTTGCCTTTTAGGAAAAACATGGATGATAGAGAGCTAGTCCTTCGTTATTGTGCAATGAAAGATGCACAAAAGCATATGGAATCAGAAGAAAAGGAATATATGGAAGTACCTTGTGAAGTATGTGGAGAAGGAATCGAAGTTAATAGAACTACATATCAATTCCAATCAGAAGTATATAAAGATGATTTATATTTCTGTGATAATTGTTCTCAGGTTAGAGGAATATGATGGATATAAAACTACAAGAAAAATTATGTACACTTAGGACAGAAGACCTAAAAGATGTTGCAATGCTTGTAATTGAAATGGCGGCAGACTTATTTGAACAAGCAGGATTTCCAGATGACTTCTGCATACAAGACATAGGATACTCTGCCGTTTTTGGAGGTTGGAATAGAGTTACATGGAACCCTAAAAAGGGGTGGAAGGTCGATACCTACTACTCAACAACTGAATTTACAAAAAAATTTAATAAAGCATTGAAGGAATATGAATAAACCTAGATTTAGGTTGTTGACAATTACAACAGATCTTGCTAAACCATTAATAGAAGAAGCTATGAACGATTTAAAGAAATCTGAAAATGACAGACTTAACAGACAAGGTAAAACTACTAAGACTCAACCTGAGCGATATAGCAAAAAAGGCAGGAGTGAGCAGACAGTTAGTCTCCATGGTAGTGAATGGAAAACGCCAAAACTCGCTTATCAAGACGCTCCTGCGTTTAGAGGTAGAAAGGCACATGAACTTGTTGAGGAACATGGAGGAGAAAACTACCCCGGAGAAACCACCCCAATAACACTCGCATTAGATTTAAAACTAGCATCTCAGGCTAGATTCCATGTAAATGGATTATTCAAAAGCAGAATAAAAGAAGAACAATTCAGAGGTAAAGGTAATCTAACAGTTGTTTTTCTATTAGAGAGTGGAACAGAAGTAACAGCATATTACAGAGAGAGAAGAACCCAGAAGAAGTACCCGACACGTGTATGGATACTTAAATGGGGATCTCAAATGACAGGAATAGATGTATCACCTGTTATTATACCAGTAAGAGTTAAAAAGGGAGGAACAGACGTTATCGTAGACTATTATTCAGTCAATGAGTTGCTTAAAAGAGGAATAGTGCAGACAGGAGAAGTCTGGAAAATAAATGATATGATGGCATTACAACACTACAATTTGAACAGATGACATTTAATTTCAATGAATGGTCAGAGAAATGGAAAAAACAACCACAATTCAACCCGGAGGACAAAGAGTCACGGAAATGCGGATTCGGTGCTACCGATGTCGTAGCCTTAATGGGCTACCAAAAAAACAGAACTCCCAACATGGTATTAGACGAAAAAAGAGGGATTCGGGAACCAGACGATTTGAGCGAGAATTGGCACGTGAAATGGGGGATTTATGATGAAGCAACCATTAAGAGAATTGCACGTGTAGAGTGGGATTGGGACATACGTGACACACACCAGACGTATTGGAAAGGTTTCATTTATGCTCACCTAGATGGACTCATAAATATTTCAGAAACTTCTTATGGGTTAGAAGTTAAAAGTCGTGAGTCTTTCATGAAACATCAATATGGAGAAGAAAAAACAGATCAGATATTGAAGTCTGAAATGATTCAAATCCAAACCATGTTGATGATCACAGGACTTCCAGCATTCAAACTATTGGTACGTTGTGGAAAAGAACCATTGAAGGTTTTCTACATAGAACCAGAATTTCAGATACAAAAAGCAATTACTGAAAAGGTTGGAGATGCAGTCAAATGCCTGATGAATGGAGGTTATCTTGATGTAGTAGAAAGTAAAGACACTGATTATATATATAAAGAAGGAGGTAAAGATAAAGAATATATAGAACTATCTGATGAAATAGAATACGAACTGGAACACTGGAAAATTGCAAATCAGGATTTGAAGGAATTACAGGACGAAGTAGATCTATGGAAAACAAAAATAAAGAAACGGATCGGAGATAAATATGGAATCAAGGATTCAGAAGGAAATACCAGAGTTGTCTGGGCAAAACGTAAAAAGGGAAGAGCAATCATTCCCTATTTCAACACTCCATCAGGAAGTACAAATGAGTAACTCAGAACGAGCAATTATTCCATTTGCACAAGGATCATCACAACCAATCCTTGTTGATACAGATTTGGAACTAAAGAAGTTAGAATTGTCAGCACACCGTATGGATTACCATATGAAGCTGGCTACTGCGGTTATGCAATCAGGACTTGCACCAAAGCATTTCCAGAATCCACAGGCCGCATTTGTTGCAATTGAGTATGGAGTTGCAACGTTAGGCATGGAACCTATGTCTGCGTTGTGGAACATTTCAGTAATTCAAGGTAAACCAAGTCCAAGTGCCGCAAGTGCCATTGGTGCGTGCGATGCTTACTTGGATGAACCTCACGAATATAAATACTATGACCAAAAAGGTACTGAATTACCCCAAGACACAGACAATGCTCATAAAGTCGTATGTCTGATGAAGAGGAGAGGGAAGGTTTTCACTGGGAACTTCTCCTTGGAAGATGCACAGCGGGCTGGTCTGACGAAACAGGGTGGTGGTTGGGAAAAGTACCCCAAACAGATGTTGGAAGCGAGATCGGGGATGTTTGCGGCTCGGAAGAGTTGCCCCAACATTTTTGCTGGTATTTATTCGACTGAGGAGGTTCAGCATTTCAAGTCAGATCAATCATCAGGACAAGGAAACAACCAAAAGGGTAGTAAGGATACGGAAAGTGCAAAAGATGCAATACTGGCCGATCTGAAGATCCCTGAAGGTAAAACTGATGAAGTCGAAGAAAAACTGACCTACCTACAGATGCGAAAAGAAGAAATAAACAGTAAGGTTGATGAAGACAGAACCCAACTTTCATATGACACTGTTACTGATCTTTGCAGAATGAAAGCATCAGAATGGGAAATGAGTATGAACAAAGCAGATTGGCATGACTTTTGTGTCTTTCTCAATGAAGTAAAATCATCCTATCCAAAGGATGTCCAATCCAAGTAAGTTCGGAGATCTGGCATCAAAAGTTGAAGCACTTGCAGAAAAACATGGTGTAAAGAAATCAGGACTTCCTGTAAACCGTTGTCAGGAGGTAGATCTTGGCAACGGAAGAACAGGGATGTTGTGGACTGATGAAAATGGAACCAGCTTCTTAACGCTAGAATCAAAGAAATCACAAGATACCATCATGTTTGAGTTCCAGAAGGCATTAGAAAGTGCTGGTATGGAACGTTATAGCAATCTTGGGTACAAACAGTTGAGTATCATTCCTGAAGTACAAGGAAGAGCAATTAAAGAACTTGCACTACAGACAGTAACTCAAGGATTCTTCCTTTGGGGTAATGTCGGTACAGGCAAGACAACACTTGCAATTCAAATTTCATTTCAGGCTATCGCAGATAACCGTTCAGTATCCTTGTATCGGTGGCAGGATTTGCTGTCTAAAGCACGTGCCACAATGAACACTGATACCAAGGACACTCTTCAGGATCTTGTCGAACCTCTTAAGAAAACAGATTTATTTGTTTTAGATGAATTGGCAAACAAGAAGAGATCAAATGCAACAGATTTTGAAACAGAATTGTTCTTTGATATTGTTGCATCAAGACATGGTGCAGAACGTCCCATGATCTTAACATCAAATATGTCTCCAAAGGAGATTGAACAAGTCTATGGTTCAGCACTTGTGTCAAGATTGCTGGATCGTGACTTCATGGAAATCATTCAATTTAAAGGAAAAGACAAACGATTATGAAAGAAACAAATTGGTTAGAGGGATTTTCCCTTGATACAACAAAGAAGGAACCACGGCTAGGTGCATTAAGTGTCCGTTTCAACCACACTGATGAAAGTGACATGGAAATCTTTGCTGTCATTGCTCAAATGGCAGAAGATGGAAATATCTCAGCACATCAGGTTGCAAAACAGATGTTGATCCACATGGTTGAATCAATGAAACAAGTTGATAAAAACAAGAAGGATATTGAAAAGGAAGACAAAAAAATAGAGGAACGTAAAGAGAAACAACGTAAATATGCAAAAGACTATTATTGGAAAAAACAAACTGAAAAGAAAAATAAAGTAAAATTGAAGCAGAAGAAGGAGGACTTGGAGAAGTCATACAAAGAAATGGATGTTCATAACAGCAAAGTCGCAGGAAACATGGTCCGTGAATCTCCTAACTATAATAACTAAATAACCACTCCAGAGGGCTACCATGCTTCAAAGTCTCCGTAGTTCAGCACCTGTATGCTGTGACTATCTCACCAAGGAGTAACCAAAATGGAGTCAGTCATGGATACTCATAACCTCCTACGGTGTGGCCTTCTGGAATTTCATTAAAATAATATGGATATAAAAATAATAGAATTAGATAAATCTAATAAACATTGGACAGGGCCACTTATAAGAATTGATGGCGAACCTTTACTTTTACACAAATGGTGGTGGAAAGAGAAAGGAGGTTGGGTTTATTCAGATGCTCAAATTGATGCAAAAGCAATTGCAGATTACTTCATTAACCATAGCACTTCATTTCTTTATGAAATTCCATTAAGCAGTAGACACAAAACAGGAAGAGGAAGGGATCATCAGGCTAAAGTCAAAAGAGACATGAAACAGCTTATTGAAAGTGACTCTCCCTTACCTCCTTGTTTCCCATATCATCTATTTGATGCTAGCAATCAATTCCCATCAGCTAATGCTTCTTCCATTGTAATGTATACAGGAGGATTCAGAAAGTTCCGTGATGGTCCTAATACAACGAACTATTCGGAAATGAAATGGTGTGACCGAAAAGGAAGTGGTGGTTGGAATTCTACCAATACAGCACAACAACAAACAAATAATATGCATCGAATATGGAAAACCATATCATCTGATGAAAATGACTGGGAGTATTATTGGGTGAGAAATCCCTTTACAGTACCTTGGCAGATAAAATTCAGAGCAATTCATCGGAATCGAATCATTGGAGATCCTAATTTCAGAGAATCGGATATGCCAATGTTTGTAGATCCTGACTATCCTGAATGGGCTAGATCAGCAGTGAATCGTTACTTCTACGACAAAGGAACAGGAGTAGCGAAAACTTATTTAATAACTAAAAAAGAAAAACCAATGGCAAAAGAAAAGAAATCTATATTAGAAGCAAAAGACGAATTGATTGATTCTCAACATAATCATCTCCAAATGATCAAAAAGGATTATGAAGAGATGAAGAAAGAACGTGATGAGGCAAAATGTCAAGTCCTTGAACTTTCAAATGATATTGAAAACATAAAATGTGGATTTAAACGTATGTTTCAACATGTACTAGGAGAAGAATCACTTCAAGAAGTTCTGAAAGAAATGAAAGAATAATATGGAGGTAACAATAAATCCAGTTCCAAAACCAAGAATGACATTCAGGGATCGTTGGGGTGGAAAGTCCAAAAGACCCATTGTTGAACGTTATCACAACTACTTGGATACTCTGAGAGATGCATTCAAGAAGGAAGATTTTGTAATGGGTAATTCATTGATCATAGTCTTTTTGATGCCAATGGCAGAGTCATGGTCAAAGAAGAAGAAACTTCAGTTTGATGGAAGAGTCCATCAGAATAAACCTGATCTGGATAACCTGATTAAAGCAGTTTGTGAACTCCATCAAAAGGATCAGGAAATATTCAGTGTTGTTGCTCAAAAGTTTTGGGCAAGAGAAGGAAAGGTAACAATAATCAACAATTCATCAATACCAATATGGCAAATACAATAATATTAACAGGTAATATAGGTGGTGCTCCTGAACAAGGAACCACAAAGAATGGAGCAAATAAGACTAAATTCTCTTTGTGTTACAAGAATGAAGGAAAGGAGTCTGACAAGAATAATAAAAACTGGATCAACTGTATTGCCTACAAAGGAACAGCAGATATTGTCAGTAGATTCTTAGGATCAGGAGATAAGGTGCTTCTGAAAGGAGAGTTGAACAATGTTGCATACACAAATCCTGAAGGTAAGAAAATCAATTATCATGAAATGGTTGTTCACTATATAGAGTTTATTAATCTGAAAAGTAAACAGACTCAGGTGGATTCTTCAACTTATGGTAGTCCTCCAACTTTTTCTTCTCCTGTATATGATCCTGATTCTGGTTCTGGTTCAAATATCTTTTAAACTCTGAATCATCATATCTCATTAAAGGCCAATTACCTTCAATGGAATACTTATTCTGTAAGTCCTGAGAAATATTTGGCCTTTCCTTTCACCTTTACCATCCTCTTCACTTCCTTCCTGTTGTCTCCTACCGAACTATAACTCACATGAACCCAACCACTATTTGGTCCTTCCTTCTTTCCAGTAATCTTTGAGATTCTATCAGGATTGTAGTTCTCAAGGATTAACTGATCAAATTCCAGATTATCTCTGATCCATACTGCTAGTTCCATATTAGAGACATCTTCACTATATATTTCTATATCTGCCGCAGAACTTGTACCAGAACAACAATGAGAGGAATTAGGAGATCCATTCACTAAATCATTAAGTGGTCTGGATCTGAAACAAGAATTAATCTTGGTTGCTCCAAACTTATCCCTTACAGGTTGAAGAACAGCTAAAACCAATGCTGTGATTCTACTGACAGCATTCGTATCTAAATGTTCTTCTTGATCTATTCCTGCATGTAATGCGGTAGGAGAATGAACTAGCTCTTGTAACGTGAAATTGGTGCTGATAAGCATCGCTACAAGTCTTCTCTTATCCTTTGATGAGGTCGAGGACGGATTTATGGGCATGACTATTATCACCATCCACAGCACTATCAAGTGCTTCCTGAACTTCTTTAGGAAGTTTATCAAGATGAGGTTGGAGATGTTCTATTGCTAAAGACTGAGCTTTGTCAGCTACTAGGTCTTTAAGCATATTTGCCACAAATGGCAGGATGAGGTTAACCATATCTTTCCTTTCGTTATCCTGTTCATGTTTATCATAATTATCCTTTACGAAAAAATCATAAAGCCAACTAAAGTGGTTCACTCAGTTTCCTTTTCCTTATCAGGATGGGGTGCTATTGGGTTCTTTTCTTCTTCTTGGTGTAGATCACCTCCACTCTCAAAATGGTATTTTGCGATACCACTAATAATGGGGATAAAAGCTCCAATCAAAATATTCAAAAGGTCTTTACTGGAAGTTGGTAATTCATCTGCACTACCCAACATTACATGTACAATATAGGCGAAAATAGCAAGAGCAGATAAAGCCACTACAAAACGAGCAATAAACCGACTTACCTGAATTCTCTCATTCACCGACATTTTAGGAGGTATCGGCTTCGGAGCATCTGGTTTCGTAACCGTAGTCGTAGTGATTTCTTTAGCCATTATCTTAATTTCAAGGATTCAACGACTCGTGTATTGTTCTCTATTGCATTCGTCAATTTACTTACTGTATCAACCATTTGTGAATTGAAATCCCTCTGTAATTCAAGCACTTGCTTCTCATTCTCAGATCTATCTTCTCTTGCTTCCTCACGTTCCTTCCGTGATTCATCGAATTGATACTTGATAAACCACATCAAAATAACAGAGATAGCTACTGGAATCCCAACCTGATTCAGTAAATCTAATATAGTATTTACTTCCATAAGATCAGGATGAGTTTGACCTGTAGTATATGCATAATCTGCTGGGTTCATTTGACACTATCCCTCCTAAAAATTATCGCCTCATAATTATTCATCAAATACCATACAACATAGACTCCAGATAAAATCAGAGTGATATAAATCAAGAAGAATATGAAGAGTCCTGTCATGTCAGTAAGTTTTTTGGGTTTTCATTTAGTCTGACCATCTCATTCCTGAAACTTTCAATAGCTGCTCCGGATTGTCGTGTCTGCTGCGCCCCTTCAATCAAGAGCATCGGCAACCAAGTGACTGCACAATCAAAACGATTTACATCCTCACCTGTATTTGGATTTTTTCCCATGATTTGAGTGTAAAATTTACACTTATGTTCTTTGCATTTTTTCTGGATCAAAGGGCAAAAATCACTCATTTTTTGCTGCTGCTGCTGCTGCTATTTCAGCAATTCTTGTATCTCGTCTTTCAATTAAAGTTGGAAGTGAAACACTCAATGCAGTTTCAATTTCAGATTTTGACGAAACTGGTGTGCTATGTCTGCCCACCCATTCTATATGACCAGTTGTTCCATCCCATTGCAAAGCCCAAAAATCCTCTGGAAGCCCAGACATATCACAACCCTCAATTGACTCACCATCTTTATAAATTGCTGTGTCTGCTTTTAATACTGTATATCCTGAAGCCATTTTTAATCCTTTGTTGCTATAATTACATCTACATAAGAAACATCTAAGTTGATTGCTGAAGATGTTGCAGTATTATTATGAGTATGTGAAGAACCACTACCCACTGCTCCTCCTCCTCCTGCATTAGCAACACTCCAACCTCCAGTTTCGTTACCAAATATATTTGCAATCATTACATTAGAGTTGAGGGTTGGATTCACCGTTCCTGATGACCAACCACCAAAAGGATGAGAATGAGATGGCAGTTGGGCTGTTGTTAATGTATGAGCAGCATTACTCATGGTAATAGTTGGAGTATGAGAAGCAAATGCAGTTTCAAATGCTACTGATCCACCTGTTCCAACTGTGCCAGTAGTTACTCTTAAAGCAGTATCATTTCCTGAACCCGTAACCTTTGTCCATCCAGTAGGTGCAGAAGTTTGTTGAAAAAGCATCTTGGTGCCGCTTTCAAATGCAGTTGCAGAAATTGCCTGTTTTTGTGTGGTTGAGGTAGTTAAAGTACCAGCACTAACATCCAAAGTTTTCCCAGCACCAACGGTCACATCAGTCCCATCGATTGTTCCAGAATCAATATCAACCTTACTAATATTTACTTCGCCAGTACCATTGGGTGTAATATCGATATTGCCATCTGCACCGTCTGTTATTGTTATGGTTCCAGAGTTCGTTCCTGCATTGGTGTCCAGAACCAGATCTTGGGTGGAATTTGTTGTAATTTTACCAGAAGCAGATCCTGTCCCAATGACAACTTCGCCAGTACCTTTAGGGTCAATAATGATATCGATGTTGTCATCATCACCAGTGGTACTTAAAGTTGGTGCATTCCCAGTTGCGGAATTAGCAATGGTGAACTCATTAACAGCCGTTGCGGTGGCATCCAGGATTAAAATCTCTTCACTTTCACTATTCTCAAACGTAATGCCTGTATCTGCTTCTCCTGTCGCAGAGATTGTTGGATTATCACCTGTTGCTGCATTAGAGATTTTAACTTCATTAACTGCAGAAGAAACAGAAGCTAATTTAAGTAACTCTTCTCCTTCAGAATTCTCAAAATCAATTCCTTTATCTGCTTCTCCAGTAGCCGAAATTGTGGGAGGATTTCCTGTTGCAGCATTTGTGACCGTTATTTCATTAACCGCTGATCCTGTCGTTCCAAACTTGATTACTTCGTTTCCACTGGAATCAAGAATCTGAGTTATCCGTGGAAGCAATTTTGTATTAACAAATGCAGATCCGTTATAAACAAGAATATCTCCAGTAGCGATTGAAGTTTCAGTATAAGAAACTCCGTCTACTGTAATGGATGTGGTAATATCACCATCGGCATCAAAGCTGAGATATTTTGAAGCACGATCTGCTTTTACAGATGTAATCTTCGATGCAGTTTCTTCATCAGTATTAAAATCAGAAGATGCAATAGTTGATGAAAACTTTATCGAGCGATCCTTATCATCAACAATCTGGTGCAACGCTTGAGTCAATTGATCTAATGCAGATTCAACATTCTCTGCATCAAATGCATCATTGTTGACATAATCCTGAAGTTGTGTGTATGGAATAACACGCAGGATTACAATAGAGGTACTGCTTGCAGGAGTATAATCAGTGGGAGAAGTAATAAAGGTAACAGTTGCTGCTGCAGTAGCAGTTACAATGCTGACGGTATAATGGGTATCTTTAGTCTTTAAAGTACCATCAACATAGACTTGAAGATGAGTTGCATCTAAAACTGGAATAACAGCCGAAGCTCCTCCGGTATCAACTACAGCAAACGCAACAGTTGATCCATTTCCAGTGTACTCAGCACGAGAAGCAATAGTGGATACAGTCATAGGTCCATCCTAGTAAAAAAGAAAGCCCTGACCACGCTCTTCCTCCATAAACCTCGCAGCTCGGTCCAGATAGCCTGGATTAAGGCTATCCTGTATAGGCCAGTTTATCATATTATTCCATGCACCTTGCAAGTAAAATAAGTTCACATAAGGTGTATTTGCATTTATTGTTGACCAGATTTTCTGTCCATCTCCCTCTTCCGAGTTCACCATATACCCCATCAAGTCCTTGGTATCCTTGATGGTTGACCATGTTGGACCAAGAAGAGTTTCATCAAATCTGCCGTGATAGCGGTCAAAATCTTCTAAAAATAAATCTCCTACCATTCCAAATAATCCTGATTGAATCCAAGATTCCTTGACCGTATCACCATTAAAATCTCTTGGAGTCTTTCCAGATAAGATGTCTTTGGTTGCCAAAGTTGCGTATCCAACTCCAAATGCAGGAATCAGATGAAGCAATGAAGGAGCTCCCATTTGAAGCATCCTGGGATAGATCTTG
>Ga0080013_1004313_pt1 | contig 14100 bp, 10 predicted proteins | sample ETNvirenome_6_85_FD_69236 | JGI IMG/M metagenome (GOLD analysis project Ga0080013, IMG submission 69236) | Marine viral communities from the Pacific Ocean - ETNP_6_85 (SPADES assembly) (version 2) | ecosystem: Environmental > Aquatic > Marine > Oceanic | place: Pacific Ocean | collected 2013-06-19
ACATTTTTACCACCATTTTTTTTTAATTTTTTCAAAAACTAATCCGTGAAATTCAATTAATTTTGAGGATTTTTTCACATAATAAAAAAAGGACTATTTCTGTAAATTACATCAAATATACTGCATTTTACCTAACCCTCTCCCTCTCCTCCCTCTCCCTCTCCTTCCGCCATAAAAGTGTCCCAGTCGTCCAAACCAGGTAGGTCAGCAAATTCTCCACCAGCATCTTCATCTGCTTCAGCTACTCGTTCTCTTTCCTCTTCATCTTCTCTGGCTTCACCTGGAGCAATTCCTCTATTATCGCCTTCTCTTACTCTTCCAGGCACTGGGACAATATCGTCAGCAGTAAGTCCTAATCTTCTTCGTTGTTCCGGTGATAAACTCGTGTATTCGCCCATCGCACGAGCTAAGGGCATATCCCATCTCCCTTCGCCAAAAGTGTCGTGGAATGCTTCCAATCTCCCAACAGCATCTGCGTATCGTTTCCGTTCGTCAAGGTCTTCAGGCATTCCAGCTCTCAATCCTGTTCGTCTTTCAGCCCAAGAACCCTCTAATGCAGGAGCTTCCTTATAACGTTTTGCTTTATGTTGTAATTTAATATCTAAATTTTCTTGGTCTTTTCGTTTCGTATTTACAATTTCCTGCGTTGCGGATTTTAGATATAATGTTCTTTCTTTCTTTTGAAGCTTGTAAGAAAATATCAATGCCTCAACAATATTATAACATTTGTAAATTAAATCAAATATATGTAATCTATCTTCATATAGTTCGTAATAATCTTCACCAACTTTATTCATTGCGTATTTATCTGCGGCTGACAAATCACTTCTATCATAATTTTTGTCAAAAAAATAGGTGTGTTTCCTAAACCATATTTCTAAATTAGCTATGATTGTCCTTAATAATTCTTTATAACGCATTAAATCACCAAATACAAAGTTTGTTCCGTGTGTCGCTAAAACGCTAAATAATTTTCTCAAATCATTAGGTTGTAATTTCTCCCATTCATCTGTCATTGATGCCGTTTGTAATGAGTTTAATGCTAATTCAACGGCTATTTTTTCTGTTTCACTTTCTCCCATTTTAGTTGGAGCTTTAACGACAGGTGGTATGCCTTCAAGAGCATCAGCCATATCTTCTAATTGTTCTGCTCTTTTTTGTAGTAATTTCATTCCATATAATTGGCCTGCTTGTGTTCTAAAACCGCCTTTCAAGTTATTAAAAGGACTGCTATTACCATATGCGGTATTACCATTCATATTTAAGGGCATTGAAAAACTCCCTGCTGGTTGGGGTTTAGGCATCAAATTTCTAACGCCACCTATAAGGTTAAGTAATTCGCTACTGGTGGTATTTTTAACATAATTTTTCACATTGTATTTTCTATCTATCATTTGGTCGCGGTGAAAATCCCCAATAGCACCTGCTAATCCTGATTTAGGATTATATAGTCCCATTCCAGGTTCTACACCACTGGGAAACCATTTTTTAGGCAAATTTTTAACCATTTGCGGAAATGTAAATATTCCGTAAGACATTTTATATTATAGGACTATATTTTATTATTTCTTTGTATATAAATTATGTTCCTTTACATATTTGGAAGCGGCTATTAATTTTAATCCTTTTTCTTTCATAATACGTTTTACTATGTCATTTCTTTTGCGTCTTCCGTCCCCTGCTCCTGCTCCTGCTCTTCGTTTTTTCTTTCCTTTTTTTTCACTAACTTCTAATTTCATAGCTTCGGCTTCATCTTTTTTATCTTTGCCTGTTTGATAATCCTTTTCGTGATGACGTAATACATCTGCTTTTTTCATTCCCTCTTTTTCACGATATTCTGCGGCTTTAGATTGTTTTTTTCCAGCTCCAAGAACACCCAGTCCAGCAGAAGCAATTTGGGCTGCTGGGTGTGGGACAACACCTAAAACATTTTTGGCGATTGATGCAACTGGGGCAACAACAGATTTGAAGCCTGAAACAAAATCATTGAAAAATCCTGAGCCTTTTAAATCTTTTCCTAATTTAGATGTTTTTAAATCATCTGCATAGTTTTTACCTAATTGACGCATCTTCATTGCTACACTTTCATCGGCTTTATCTACTCTGCCTTGTTTTTTTCCTGAACCTAAAAATGCTCCTACAAAATCGTTTAAGAAGCCTGAACCCTTCAAATTTTTACCAAATTTGGATTTTAAAAAACGCTCGGCGTGTTTCTTACCTAACAAAAATTTTTGTTTAGATTTACCTGTGCCTACTTTTCTTTCACAACAAGCCGCTCCCCCTTCTACGCCAATTGCTCCCTCCGCTACAGCCCCACCTGATTGTCCCCCACCTGATTGTCTGCCCTTTCCTATTCCATATTGATGATTATGTCCTTGTCTATAATAATGATGTTCCGCTCTTGATGTTTCCAGTGGGGTTGGTCTAAATACTGCCCCTCCGCTTCTACTCCATTCGCCTCTCTCGGCATAATATGAACCAGGTTCATTATCTTTTGTTTCTACAGCTCGTAATTGAGCCATTCTTAATGCTTCTCTGCGAACATTTGGATTTAGCAAGCTCATTCTATTATATTATAGTATTATATATTTTTTTTCCTTAATTGGGAGAATATTTTTAAATTTAACAAATTAAAAATATTTTACACACCGCCAGAATTTTTGTTTATAACAACCATCTCACAAAAGCGACTATCCATAACAGGGGGATTTGGTGGAGGTATTCCTGCTTGTGTTATTGAAAATCTAATAGATGCTCCTATATCTGTTGCTATTCCACCTTGAATAAAAAAATTAGATATTACACCAGGTTGGGCTGCTACATTACTCGTTGGAACAATCATTTTACCTTTTAGAGTAAAAATATTATTAGTCTGTTGGTAATACGTCATTTCTATCTGTATTGGTTGGTCGTCTTGAAAATAGCCTCGCCATAGTGCTGGAATATTTTGCATCGTTAAATCAATTATAGGCAAGCCACTTTGAATAGTTCCTCCAACATTGGCAAGAGTTTGCGTATTGTAGCTAAACCCTACACATATTAATCTTAATGGTAGTCCAGCTTGGTCTAATATTTCAATCATCAATTGGTCGCGAGAATTTCCATTTCCATCTCTATATTGTAATAATCCTTGTAATGATATTTGTGTATTCTCTGTTAAGCAATCTTGCAATGTAAAAGCACCATCAGCAGCCAAACTATAAAATTTTTCATTTTTATCAACAGCTTGATATTCTGCTCCACCTCTCCAGCCTACAAGCTGATTACCTTGTAAAATATTCCCATCATTACTGGATAATATCTTTTCCTGTGTCGTTTTAAAATGATTAGCAAAACTCATTTGTATATAATATAGCATAGAAAAAAACTCCTCCTCGTCATCTCTATCCTCTATCCTTGCTCTCTGCCTCCTCATCGTCAGCACTATCATATTTCTGTTCCGGCGTTTCCGTCGCCTCCTCTATAGTGTCATAAATCACATACACGTAGCTTTCTGGTAGTGGTGCTGGCTCTGGTGTTGCTGGTGCTGGGTCTGTAGCAGAGGTAGTAGGCACACCTAAACCTGGTGGCTGTCGTGGGTAATCATATTCTTCCGCCCAGTATATTCTTCTAAATGGAACTCGCGGAAGCTGTGGTGGGGAGGGTATTGTGGGCGACGATGTGTCTGCCTGTGAGGTGGTTGTTCGTGTAGTTCCCCATCTTGGAGGAGGTGTTGCTGGAGCAGATTGCTCTTCTCCACCCTCCCCTGCACTGGCTGATGCACCTTGCCCCCAATCATGCCACCTATGACGAAGAGGAGGGCCAGTATTAGAAGCCGCTACAGCACGAGAGGGTGTAGTAGGAGGTGATGTATCCAAATCAATACGACGCATTACTCTACGAATATTAGCATTAGGAACACGTCGCCGTCTTCTACCTCCAGCACCAGGTTCAGGTTCACTTGTAGCAGAAGCAGCTACAGCACGAGGGGGTGGAGTAATAGCAGGAGCAGGAGCAGGAGTAGGAGCAGGAGCAGGAGTAGGAGCAGGAGTAGGAGTAGGAGTAGGAGTATCAGTTTCATCATCACTGCCGTTTCCACCTTTAAGCTTTCTACCTTTATATAGAACATTGAGGTAAAAATTAGCCCTCTGTAAGGTTCTTTTAGTGTATTTTTTTGCGTTCTTTTTTATCATTTTAGCAAATTGATGAAGATTTTTCATTGGATTTGATTTATGAGATGAATTATACCTTTTAAACTGCTCGGTAAAAGTCCCCCATTTGACATTATCCCAGTCGATATTGTCTGTTGTTGCTTTTCCACGTCCAGAACTTGCTTTCTGGGCCTGTGCATAGGCCTTCGCAAAGGCTGGGGACTTTGACACCATACGTTTCGCCACACGTTCATGAACGAGGGCACCGGCACTCGCAAAGTCTTCCAACCCCCTAATCATCGCTCTATTTCTTTCGCGCACTCGTCGCACACGTTCTGCCTCTTCTGCCTCTTTTGCCTTTGCTTTTGCCTCTTTTGCCTTTGCTTTTGCCTCACGCTTTTCCCTTGCAACCTTTGCTTTTGCCTCTTTTGCCTCACGCTTTTCCCTTGCAACCTTTGCTTTTGCCTCACGCTTTTCCCTTGCAACCTTTGCTTTTGCCTCACGTTTTTCCCTTGCAACCTTTGCTTTTGCTTCCCTTTTGTCTGTGCGGTGGTGGGCGGCATACGCCTCACGGACGTCCTCTTCCTCCCATTCCGCTTCTTTTGCTTCCTTTGCGTCTTTCTTTGCTTTTGCTTTTTTTTGCTTTGGCGTTAATGCCGCTTCCCTCACCAGTCCCTCTACAAATAATGGAGCCATCCATTCAGGGTAATGAGTTTTTTCCAACAACTTCCCCATAATCTCCGTCGCACGTGCGACGGGCGTGTCCTTTGCTTTTGCTTTTGCCTCTTTTGCCTCCGTTCCGTGATGAATTCGTCCATACTTCACTATCAACTCGGCCTCTTTTTCCACCTCTGCTTTTGCTTTTGCCTCCTTTGCTTTTGCTTCCTTTGTGAAAATCTTTGTGAAAAGCTTTGTCTTAATTTTTTTTACTTTTTTGTTCGTTTTATTAATACGTGCTTTTAATGATCGAATAGGACACGATGCGATAAAATATTTCATATCTTCATTAAGGTAATCTATTAATTCTGCTTTCTTTAATTTGCCATAGGGACGATTACGACTGCTGTTATTATTTGCTAAAAATTTTAGTTCTTTCATCGTCCAAGATTTATTAAATGAAAAGTCTTTTGACATAACCCCAGTATCATTCGTTAGTTTTTTAATCATTTTTGCTAAAAATTCTTTATCTTGATTCGATTTACCCTCCCCTGATAAAAATGCTGGGGCTTTTTTAGGTGGTTCAATAGTAGGGATTGTATCCTTTCGTGGTATTTTCTTTATAGGACCAGGAACACGCTTTCCTGATTTAAACCAAGACACATTCTTTTTAGGTTTATCCATACCGCCAACTAATTTTTTGAAAAAATCTGCTCTACCTTTTTTAGATTTAGGCAACGTTGTCATTTATATATATACATACTTTTAAAAAAAGTATAACAAAATCCATACTTTTAAAAAAAGTAATTTATACAGAAATTTCCCCTTTATCCATAAGTTTTTTAATCTCATTATTAATAATTTTACCAAAGTCTTCATATAGAGAATGTAAAATCTTCAGTTTCTTATCCTTGCTTTTAGTCCTCATTGCTTCATTGATTTGTCGTAGGTAATTTTTTTCTTTTTTCAAATAGTCTTGAATATTATATACATTTGCTAATCTATTAACAAAGCTACTAATTTCATTATTAATATCTTTTATACTCATATTTTTATGGTTAATTTCTAATAATTGAATTAGTATTTCTATATCAGTCGCCACCAGTTTTAATATACCAATGTCGCTATTAAATATTTCAACGTATTTTTTTAGTTTAGTATCAAGTGCTTTTGTAGGTTCTTGTTTATTTTTAATCATTAACAACGAAAATTTCCTTTTCATCGCCTTCATATAATTTCCATCAGCCTTATAGTGTGAAATATCTTCTTTGAGAGATTTAACTAAATCCACTCGGTAGTTATTCAGTCGCTTTCCGTTTTTATTTCGCAGTTCATATATTATTGAAAATTCTACAAATCTTCCATTTAATAATGCAACTAAATCCATTTTGAATAGGGCTGGAGATTTGAAAGCTTCTTGAAGCGTTATTTTTCTTCCACCTGGCAATGTCTTCTCTCCATCTAAAATTTCTTGTGGCGACCATCGCAATATATGAAAGCGTATCTCCTTCTTAATTTTATGTAAATCATCTTGAGATGGATTATCAACTAATAATTTTTTAGCATAATCTCGTTGTGCTTTTGTAATATAGTTTTTAGAATAAAAGTCATTTATCGCAGATTTGAATTTCTTGGCATCGTATATTCGTGATTTATCTTGATAGAAAAAATTGTATTCATCAAATAATCGTAATTTTTCATCACTTCCAAGTTTAATATCGGTGATAAATGTATCTTCTCTGTCTATTAATTTTTTCACCATTGATTTAAATTTCCCTTCAAGTTTAGCGAGAGATTGAACTCTTACGATTTCATATAAATCATAATCACTGCCGAAAAATATACTTCTATATTTCATTGAACCGAATAATTGTAAGTCGCCATTTGGAAATATAATGTCTTCAAAAACGTCAAGTGTTTCCTCGCCGAAGTTTTCTGGAATTTCTCGCTCGGTCGCAATTCCAGTTCCTATTAGCTTTCCAAAAACATTAGCAAATCTTGTTATGCCGTGTGCGAATTCACCGACATAAGATGGTAATTCTTGTGTCATTTTTCCAACATTTTGAAAAATGAAATTAGTTATTCCAGGAGTTAATAATTCATTTGCCTGTAATACTTCCCTTACGAACACCTGACAATTATTAGTAAAAGCGTGATAATCAAAAAATTTGAATTCTCCCATTATTTTTTGTGTTTTCATTAACATCTCATTTAAGGACATATTCGCACCCTTGAGAGGGATTTGTAAGTATTGTGTATCCTTATTAATATTCTCGTCCCATTTAGGACTTACAAAAATCTCTTCATTTTTTTCCATAATGTATTTGTGTTTATTTTGCAGTGTAATTACTAATCCTAAATGATAAAATTTGTCAAATCCATTTTTCTTCATTAACTCTTTCCATTTCCCATAAGACACAGCATTCAAGACTACGTTTAACTTCTCGCTTATGGGAGTTTTAACTATTTCAATTTTAGTAATCTTGACATTTCCGTCTAAATTTAATGATTTCTGCGTTGTGTTATTAAATCGATCTAATCGTGGCTGTAAAATGGGTGCTTTTTGTAATAACTGAATAACTGGCTTTGTCAAGGTTTTTCCAACATCAAAGGCTTTTTGAGTTATAAATCTTCCAATATCGCCCCATAAACCTTTTCCTTTCAAATTATTTTTTTTAAACAAAGTTTGTCCCTCTAATAAATTAGATTTAGAGAGAAACATTGTTAATATTTCATTAATATCATAATCACAATCAGCAGCCATTATTAACAGAATTCCAGTAATCAGTTTTTTAGATAATTTCAACTTTTTAGGGAAAATGTCGTCTAATTCATTTTTAAATTTTTTTCGTTTTTGAGTTGTTAAATCTTTCAAATATACAAATCCTAATTTATTAACTGCTTCCTTAACTTTTTTTAAATCAGTCATTTGATTATTATATATATACAAGGGAAAATATCCCCTTGAACCATTTTAATAACTCTTGTATTTTATTCGTCTTGTTTTATCAGTTATACATATTCTAACTTCATAAGGATTTGAACTACAATGCGAAGACCTAATAATGGTATGATTTTCTTTTGTTCCTTCGCTATTGCCGTGTAAATGGACTATATTTGTAGCCCTCTTTGTCGGTTCTCCGTTTTTTTTATAACTGCTAAAACAATTAGGACAGATGTAGGAGATTTGATATGGCGATATTGTATATGCTTCAACTTCTATTTTTTCCATTATAATATAGGTAAATATATTATTTTTGATGTATAAACTAACATATTTACAAAAAGATTAGGGTTAGATAAATAAATAATAATAGAAATATAGACTATTTATTAATAAAAAAAATTGATATAAAATTCATTTGTTATAATATCTATAACAATAATCAATATGGATACTGATTATGAACCTATTGAATATTTACTCAAATATGCAAAGGCAAGAAACGAAAATAGAGCAGATGATTTTTGGATTAGTTTAGGTATTGAAACTTGTAATTTATCTAAATGGTGGGGGTATTGCTATGGTATAATCCTACACTCATTCGGTAAATCTTATTTAAGATATAATAGTGATTTATCTTGTATAAAATGTTTATTAGATGAATTAGTTTGTATATATTACTTGCCACATATACATTCAATTTCTAAAAATGGAAATGATACTAAAATAATAAAAATATTTTATAACAATGGAGATATTAAAAAATATCCAATAAAAACCAAAAGAGGTAAATATAGAAAAAATATTAGAACACAAGATAAAGAGTATATATTAAAATTCATAGAGAGATTGAATACATATTTGGATTATTTAGAAAATAATGTTAAGACATTCCCACAGAGAAATGGTTGTAAATTGGATTTAATTATAAAATACAATAATGGAATATTTAAATATATAAAAAAAATGAGAAGAAAAATAAACACATTGGATAAAAAAATTGCTAATATAGCAATACAGAATTAATTATAGTTCATCATTAATAGTTATAAGTGCATTAACAACATTTTCATATTTGGAAAAATTAATATTATTATTAATGGATATATTTTTTATATTCTTTTCTAAAATACTCGCCATTATACTACCAGTGCATAAAGCGTTATGTTTAATCTTAAATTCATCACTAAATAAATTTGCAAATATAATAATAGCACTTTTATAATCTTTTGGTCTTAATAATACAAATCCATTGGTGCAAACAATATTATCTGCATCATTTAATATTATTGTAAATGATATTTTACCTTTTAATTTAGAAACAATAATGTCATTCTTTCTTAACATTATTTTAGCTCTACCTGGTAAATCATAACCATATATCATATTATTTTTATTATAAATAGGTGTTGTAATCTGTTTAATATCAAGATACATATATTCTTTGTCCGTAATAATATTAAATTTACCAGTTTCTTTTGGAATAATATAATTTTTAATTTTCATATAGTTATTGGAAATATCATTAATTACATTAGTATAGATTGATAAATACCGATTGATGTCTAAAATATTGTCATCTAAATTGTCTGTATTTACAATATCAATATCTATTTTTTTGTGGCGATGTGAAACGTGTAATAATTTATTAATTTTTTCATTATGAATAAACCATAACATTTCATTAAAACAATCTTCCAAATCATTATCAATAATAGGCTTACCTTCTTTAAATATATAATTTCCATTGAATGTTTTATATTTGTATGGCGTATTTTTTTTGTTTAAAACATAGCCAATATTATTAATCTTTTTAATAAATATATTATATGGTGCTTTCATTTTTCGTTTTTGTATAATTATCATACTTGTCGATACGCCAGTTCCACTTCTATAAAATGTATTATTTGGTAATTCAATGATAGATATTATCCTATATGACAATAAATATGAGCGTAAATGTTTGGTATTTTTTGTTGAATTTCCCAAATAACCATTTGGTAATATTATAAATGCAATCCCATCATCTTTTAATAATTTCATTGTTCTTTCAATAAATAAAATGCCTATTTCTTCTTTTTTCTTATTACGTCCCAAATTATATTTATTTAATAAATCTTTGTCCGTAATTGTAGTAGAGCTCCCAAAAGGCGGATTTAAACAGCAATAGTCATATGCACCATTTTCTCTATCATATGTTTTTATACTATTAATACATTCTGTATTACATTCTTTGTTATTCAAATTATAATTAAATTTACAAATATTAATTACATTGGGGCTTACGTCCCATAAATGTATATCACCATCATAATTAACTAATAAATCACCTGTTCCACAAGCGGGGTCTATAATTTTTTTTTTAGGAATACATAAATTATTTATAAAACGACCTATTGTAATGGGCGTATAAAACTGGTTTAATTCTATCTTAAGCGTTTTACTACCATAAAACATAAATATTTTTTGTATCAATTCACTTTTATCAAATGTAAATGTTTCAAAAATATCAATTATTTTGTTTTTTAAACAATTGTCTATTTTACAACTTATTTCTACGCCACTATATTTATAATTAATTAGATTAATGACAATATCTAATCGTTGTGTGAATTCAATACCTTCATTATGTAATAGTTGGTTTATGTCATCAACGATAAAATTGTTTTTTTTAACTTCTATTTTTTCCATTTTTATAGGTAAATATATTAATTTTGATGTATAAACTAACATATTTACAAAAAGGATAAAAAATTTGCTAATATAGCAATACAGAATTAAATGGAATGGTTTAGTCCTCCCATCTATCCTCCCATCTATCCTCCCATTCTCCCATCTATCCTCCCATTATTTTTATATGATAATTTATTATTTTTATATACATAACAAGTCTAAAAAAGTATATACTATGTATAATAAATAGTAAATATGGGAGTGTTGGAAGGGTAGGACACTATGCAAAATCCTTATTTAATATACAAATTTTTTTTTTATTTTATTTTATTATTTTCAAAATGAATTTAATAAAATACCCTCCCAACTATCCCAACTATCCCATATATAGTATATTATATTAAATTATATTATATTATATTATATAATAAGACCATAATAAGGTATATATATTATAAATAGTATAACAATATATGTATAAAAAAAATGGGAGGGTTTGTTTTAAAACCTCCCATATTGGGACAAAACCTCCCATTTTATATAATATAATATTATCCATTTTAAATATCATATTATTTACTCATTCTTCATCTTCTATATATTTATGTTTAATCATAAATAATTTAAGTTTTTCCATATCAAATACATATTTAATATAATTGGACTTCTTTTTCGTTATTCCATCATATTTTTTTAATTCTCGTCCAAATTGTGTATTATTATAATTATGGATATATCCGTTTTCTTGTTTCCACATATTAAATAATGCATATAAATCTCTTCCTTTGCAATTTTCTTTTGTAAAAACCACTTCATCATCACCTTCTATAGTTCCATATTCACATATATAATATTCTAAAAATCTCGCAACAATTGGTATATTCACACTTTGAATATCCTTATATGCCTTCGTAATCGGTCTGTCATTTACTCTATCCCATTCTGTTATGGGTCTATTCATAAGATAATCATAGAACGCCTTTATTTTTTTTTCATTTTTAAACGCCTTTATGAGTGATTTAAAATATTCAATATTATTTCTATAATCATTAGAACATTCATATACAACAAATCGTCTATCACTCATTTCTATTTTTATGGGGGTATTATTGTTGCTAAATAAAATAAGACGAGCGAAGTTTTTTAATGTAATACCATCTACACCTTTTCGTTCCCATAAATTTGTTTCAGCAGTTATGAAGTTTTTTAGTTTATCATTACTGCTAAAATTGTCCTTTCCGTTTGCTTCGTCCATAATAATTAGTATTTTCCTATTACTCATTGAAAAACGACCAATAACTTTATCAACTTCCGGGGTTTGAAGCACATTATCGCTTCCAAGTATGTATTTACCAAAGTTTTCAAAGAATACGTTTTTTCCAACACCTTGTTCGCTTCTAAATACTAATGATGTCCCCACTAATTCACCTGGTTTTTGAACCATATGTGCTAAATAGTTTAACAAATATTCGTAGGATTTTTCTTCTTTTCCTGTTAAAATACGCATATGATTTAAAAATATACTAATGTCTTCATTTTCATCGTTATTTTTTAATTTTGAAGCAACTAATCCGTTAAATGTATTATATGTATATGACGGACATTCACACGGATATGGTAGGAAATCAACATTTTCATAGAATTTAATTTTTTCCATTACTCTCCATTCATCAGTAAATTTTACAGGTGTTAGAGCGAACGCACCTGGTTTTTGTATTTTAACATTTTCATAAATCTCTGTTAATTCTTTTGATTTTAAAATATGGGTATGATTATATGCAATTCTTCCAAAGCACACTGGGTTCATTATTTTAAAATGGTATTTTTCAAAGTATTTTGCTTTTTTATTTAGTGTATCCTTAAATTTTAACAATTTAAAATCGTGTATTTTTTTTTTTAAATCTTGTTTTTTAGTTTTATGTTTTGCGTCCATTTTTTTTAATTCTTCCTTTATTTTACAGATTTTCCAATTTGAATTGTCATCTCTAAACTTATCTTTCGCTATTTTATGTAAATCGTCCATATTTTTTAATTCTTCAACTAATTCATCTTCATTCATATTGGATTTCAATGATTGTAATATTGTTATATCCATAATCTCTTCATCATTTTTATATGTTTCAATATAAAATTCTGGTGTTTCTTTTTTGCTCCAATATCTAATAGTTCCTTGTGTTAATCCCTCTTCATTTTCAAATTTTTCCCACATCTCATAATATCCATCAATATCATTATAATTAAACTCATTCCATTCGCTACTAAACTTAATCCAAGTTAAAAATAGTCGTTTAGCTGTATTAAATAACGCCCACCCTACACGTATCCAGTAGTAATATTCATCACTATATTTAGGTGGTAAATTGAGAGTAATTGTTGCTAATTTTTGTAATGTTGGTTCAAGTTTTTCATATTCGTCATTATATGCCTCTTCCAAGTCGTCTTTATTATTAATATCATATATGTATTCATAATCTCCATTATCAATTATGGTTTTAGGTTTTTTCTGTTTTTTAGATTTTTCATTTTCTATTTTTTTTAAAATATTTGGTTTAACAGACAAAACTACTTTTCCATCATTGGATTGAACTGACATTTTTTTAATTAAATCAAGTGAATTCATAGTTTTATCATTTTTTTTTATTGAAATATTCATATCATCAGTAGTATTTGATGTGTAAATCACATTTCCACTATCAGTTAATTTATAAGGTTTGTATCCTGGTTTAGTTGAACCATATAATAACCAGTTGTTGGTTTTTTTAAATACACCTTCGTCAAATACCTTTTCGTAGGTATTCGTTAATGGTAATTCCGCAAATATCTTATTCATTCTATCTTTTGCTAAACAATAATCACGGATATATTGTTGTGCGGACGCATCTATTTTTGCTCCAAATACAATGTGTAATCCGTCTTTTGTTTTATCTTTTAAAACTACGCATTTCTCACGTTGGGTAATATAATATGGGATATTAGTGTTTGGTGGAATATCACAGACATCTTTAATAGCATTTGCTACTAATTCTACAAATTCCATAATCATAAAATTGGTATGTTGTCTTTCTGTAATATTTGTGCCATATTTAAAATCAAGGTCAATTGCTACTACATTGTTATTCTGTTTTTCTGTTAAATAATGTATTTTTCCTTTTTTATCAAAATGATTATTATATAATTCATAAAATTGCTCTAAATCCTCTTGTGGGATACAAAACCTTCCTCCAAAAATATTCGCATCTCTATCACCTATTTTAGTATGTGTTAAATCTATTTTGTCATCGGCAATATGATTATTTAAAAATGTGGTTAATCTCTTTGTATGGTTAATTGTAATATCGCTGGGGTGTTTGCTTTCTTGAATAAACATATTAATTTATAGTATATATATATATTATAATTTCAAGTATTTAAACGATTATAATATATATAATTTCCAACACTGAACTATTGATAATATTTATCAATTTTTCTGTGTTGTGGATATATTCTTATAGGAGATGATTTGTTGTATATCAATTTTTAAGTTCTAAAGAAAATACAATTAACTATTCTATATATATATGGGAGAAGTTGAAATGAATGAGGAACAATTAAAAATCCTAAAGAAGGAGGTTGCTGATAATCCTAACAAATATTTCAAGACATATAGCGTAGGTTTTAACTCTTATGATGCTAATAAAAAAGTATATGATGATT
>Ga0080013_1004315_pt1 | contig 14098 bp, 7 predicted proteins | sample ETNvirenome_6_85_FD_69236 | JGI IMG/M metagenome (GOLD analysis project Ga0080013, IMG submission 69236) | Marine viral communities from the Pacific Ocean - ETNP_6_85 (SPADES assembly) (version 2) | ecosystem: Environmental > Aquatic > Marine > Oceanic | place: Pacific Ocean | collected 2013-06-19
CAACACTAGCAATTCAAACTTCTTTTGGTAGTGCTGCTAATCCTGGTATTAATACTGTAATAAATAGTCGTACCTATAACTTAGGACAATCTTTTATTAAGGGTGTAGCTCAACCAGAGGTGAAAAAATATTCCGGTAACATTATTTACGTTGATAATAGACCGTCGATTACTAGATCAACCAACCAAAAAGAAGATATCAAAGTTATTTTGCAATTCTAAGGAATTATGTCTCAGGAAACTAATCTCAACGTAGCTCCCTATTTTGATGACTACCATGAACCAGAAATAGGCGGCAAAGATAATGACTACTATAAGGTCTTATTTAAGCCTGGAATGCCAGTTCAGGCTAGAGAGCTTACTACTTTGCAGTCTATGCTGCAAAATCAAGTAGAACAGTTTGGTAACCACTTTTTTAAAGAAGGTGCTAAGGTAATTCCTGGTGATTTAACTTATATTGACAAATTTTATGCTGTAGAAGTAGAAGATAATTTTTTAGGAATTCCTGTTTCTTTATATCTAGATGATTTAGTTGGAGTATCTATTACAGGGGAAAGTAGCGGTGTAACTGCTAAAATAGAAAAAGTAATCACTGCAGCTGAGTCTGATAGGGGTCATATTACTCTTTACGTAATTTATGGAGAATCTGGTAATAATAATGCAGCAAGAGATTTTAATGATGGTGAAAATTTAATCACCAATTCTAATATATCTTTTGGAAATAGTTTTATTACATCTGGAGAGGGATTTTCAAAGACTATATCAACAAATGCATGTTCTATTGGATCAGCATTTAAGATTAGTGAAGGAGTTTATTTTTTAAGAGGATATTTAGTTCATGTTGATGATGATCTCCTTATTCTTGATCAATATAGCAATACTCCAAGTTACAGAATTGGATTGGATGTTCTTGAGGAGATTATAAATTCTGATCAGGATCCTCAGCTTAATGATAATGCAAATGGATTTAATAATTATGCTGCACCAGGTGCAGATAGATTAAAAATTTCTGCTACATTATCAAAGAAATCACTTGATGTTTTCGATGTTCCTAATTTTGTTGAATTAGCTAATGTAAAAAATGGCGTTCTTAGAAAGATAAACAATAGAACCGAATATAATATTTTAGCACAAGAATTTGCAAGAAGAACTTTTGATGAATCTGGAAATTATTATATTAAACCATTTAATGCTTTTTGTAGAGAGAGTCTTAATAATGGAAAGGGAAATGGTGGTATATTTAAACAAAATCAATTAACTGAGACTGGACAACAACCATCTGATGATTTAGTAATTTATAAGATTGGGCCAGGAAAAGCATATGTAAGGGGGTTTGAAGTTGAGACTATTGCTTCTACCTTTTTAGATGTACCCAAACCAAGAACAACTAAATTATTAGAAGGCCAAGCAGTTAATTTTACTTTTGGTTCAACACTTAGATTAGATAGAGCTTCGGGATCTCCTAAGATTGGTATTAGTACGTCAGAGACAATTAGTTTAAGAAAGGAAAGAGTTGGTGTAAGTTCATTATCTCCAGCAGGAAAAGAAATTGGTATTGCTAGAGTATATGATTATGCATTAGAATCTGGTGGTTATGAGTTTAGTAATTATAATTTAAATAGATGGGATCTATCTCTATATGATATTCAGACATTTGGTGATCTTCAAGTTAATGAATCAGTTAGTCTTACTGTTCCAACTCATATTAAAGGTGATTCTAGTGGAGCAACTGCATTCCTAAAGAATGATGTATCTGCTGGAACTGCTTTAACAGTTTATCAAATATCTGGAAACTTTATTAATGGTGAGAAATTAGTTTTTGATAATTCATCTGATAATAGAGTAAGTATTGGGTGGACTAATTATGGACTTGGGGATGTGCGTTCTGTATATTCTCTTGTTAATCATGATACTGCTGGTGCTGGATCTACTTTCTCTGCTGATGTTATTCCTTCCGATGCACTTAAAATTGGTGTTGGAAGTATAACAGGAACTACTATAGGAAAAGGATTTATTGCAACCTTTACAAGTCCTACTACAACCTTCCCAGGAATTGTAACAAGTGGTAATTATGTTAAGTATACTCGTGATGGATTAACTGATCCATCTTTTGCAAAGGTTGATACTGTAAATACAAATTCTATTGTATTAAGTGGAGTTACAACTGTTAGTGGAATTTGTGATGGTGGTTTTGACTATAATGCCATTTCTGTTAATGATTTAACCATTTTAACAACAGAAACTGAAAGAACTGATAATGATGAAAGAATCTTCTCACCTCTTCCTAAGAGAAACATTGAATCAGTAGATTTAGAGGATTCTTCTATTATTGTCAGAAAAGAATTTGATGTAACGATTAGTAGTAACTCTTCTAATGTTCTTTCAGTAGATTCTGGTTCTAATGAAGTATTCTTACCATTTGATGAAGAAAGATATGTTTTAACAAGAGGTGGTGGAGGTACTGAAAAATTAGCATCAGACCAATTTGATTTTACCAACGGTAGCACTAGTCTTCAGATTAATGGGTTAGGTGCTAATGATACTTCTGGAGAAGCACGATTAATTGCTACTCTTAGAAAAAGTAAAGTAACTTCCAAATCTAAGAAGAAAGGTGTTATTCAGATTTTCAATGTCAATAAATCCAATGATGCAGGATCTGGTACTAATGCAGGGACTCTTTCTACAACAAGAAATGATGGATTAACATATGGAAATTATCCTTATGGTACTAGGGTTCAGGACGAAAAGATCTCTCTTAATGTTCCTGATGTAATTAAAGTTCATGGCATATATGAATCTTCTAATACTGATGAACCAGTACTTCCAAATATAATTCTTGGATCATTAGATGGTCCTACCGGCAAAACTGATGATTTAATTATTGGAGAAGAATTTGTAGGATCTCTTAGTGGTGCAAGAGGTATGTATGCTGTTCAAGTTAACAGCAGTAAAATATCCTTTATTTACTTAAATAAAAACAATTTCCGAAATGGAGAAGTTATTAATTTCTTGGATTCTGGTGTAAATGGTGTTGCTTCTACTTTAGAGAATGGTAGCACTAATGTGACGGATAATTATACTTTCTATAACGGACAAACTTTAACATATTATGACTATAGTTACATATTGAGAAAGCAGGGTGTAGTATCCCCAACTAGAAGTTTAAAGGTTGTTTATTCTAAGGGATATTATGAGGCATCGGATACTGGAGATATTACTACAGTTAATTCATATGAGGGATTTAATTATGGAACAGAAATACAATCTATAAGACAGTATAGAAATAGTGATATTATTGATGCTCGACCAAGAGTTAATGATTATACAGTTGCAGTAGATGCAGCATCACCATTTGAATTTGCTGGAAGATCTTTTACTGATGATAAGCATAGCGCTAAATTTATATTTGCTTCTGATGAATCAGAAACATTATCTTATCAATATTACTTACCAAGACTTGATAGGATTTATTTGACTCAAGATGGACTTTTCCAAGTAAAACTAGGAGAACCATCTGATAATCCCAAACTACCGGGTGAAGTTAATGATGCAATGAATGTTGCAAATATTGCACTTCCTCCATATCTCTATGATACTAAGAATGCACAAATTAGTTTTGTAAATCATAAGAGATATCAGATGACTGATATCTACAAATTAGAGAATAGAATTAAGAATTTAGAGTATTATACTACCCTTTCTTTGTTAGAGAATAATACTGCTAATCTTTTTATTCCTGATTCTCAGGGACAAAATAGGTTTAAATCTGGATTCTTTATTGATAACTTCTCGGCGGTTGGAGTTCAAGATGTTAGTGTGGGGGTTAAGAATAGTGTAGACCTTCAAAATGGTCAATTAAGACCTTCTCATTATACTACTTCTGTTGATTTGGAATTGGGTTCTGATGCCATTGCTGGGCTCGGTACAACAACTAATACAAATGCAGACCTTAGTTTCTTAAGTAATATTACAGGTACTAATATTAAGAGAACTGGTGAAGTTTTAAGCCTTGATTATGAGGAAGTAGAATGGTTAAATCAACCATTTGCAACAAGAGTTGAAAATGTAACTCCTTACTTAGTTAAAAACTATGAAGGAAGTATTGATCTTACTCCGAGTGTGGATGTATGGATTGATGTTAATAGAATGGAACTTAGAGATGTTGAAATGGAGGGTTCTTTCCGTGGTGTAGCGGAAGCATTAAGAGCAGAAATTACTGATACTGCTGATGGTGGACGTATAGGAATATCTCCTATTATTTGGAATTCCTGGCAGACTGATGCTATTACTAATGATTTGAGTATGACTCTCGATGTCGATGTTGACACAGAGATGAGTTCGGAGAATACAGGTCCTGGTGGATCTACTGAAAATATTAGCTCAGAGACAACTGTAACAGTTGGTGGAAGTGTAAGTCTAGAAACTACTCTAGATCAATCTAGAACAGGTGTTCAACATACTATTAGGCAACAAATTGATACTGAATCCTTGGGAGATAGGATTGTAAGTAGGAATATTATCCGCTTTATGAGAACGAGAAATATCTCTTTCACTGCTAAGAGGATGAAGCCTGAAACTCAAGTTTATGGATTCTTTGATGCTATTGATGTAAACTCATTCCTTACTCCTAAGTTATTAGAAATTCACATGAATGCTGGTACTTTCCAGGTAGGTGAAAATATAATTGGAACTATGTCTGATTCAGATACAGTTCAAGATATTTTCCATCCACTTGTACCTTATATTTCCTTTAGGTGTGCTCAGTCAAATCATAAGTATGGTGCCTTTGATGGTGGTGGAGATTGGACTATCAGAAATCCTTATGATAGAGAAAGAAACGTTGAAGGTGCTTATAATTCTACATCCACTACACTAAATGTTGACCTTAGAAGTCTTGCTGATGAAAGACAACCCGATTTCTGGGGATGGGTTGAGCAAGGAATGGTTTTAAGAGGTCAAACTAGTGGTGCTATTGCAACTATTACAAATGTAAGACTTATTACTGATAGAGTGGGAACTATTCAGGGATCTTTCATGGTTCCTGACAGTAATTTAGATGGAAATCCACGATTTGAAACTGGTAGAACTGTCTTTAGACTAACTAATAGTTCTACTAATGAGAGAACTGGTGGTGTTGTAACCACTTCTGCAGAAGAGATTTTCTATTCTCAAGGAGATCTTGATAATACTCAAGAAGTAACTCTTTCTCTTAGGAATGCAAGAGTTACACATGAAGACTTTAGTCAGACAAGAACATTGTCATCTGGTCTTGTTACTGCAACAGCGAATGCTACTGATACAGCAACAGCAAGAACTGAGATTGTTGCTCAAGAAATTACTAATATTACTAATGTTACTAATGTTAATAATAGAATTGACCCTCTTGCACAATCCTTCTTTGTTGATGATGCGACAGGAATATTCGTCACTAAGCTAGAGGTATTCTTTAGAACTAAGGATAATGTATTACCAGTTTATGCTCAGTTAAGAGAAATTCAAACTGGTCTTCCTACTTTAAAGGTTCTTCCTTTCTCAGAAGTTGAAATTCAACCTTCTGCTGTTAATACTTCAACTGATGGATCTGCTGCTACTACAATTACGTTTGATTCTCCTGTTTATTTGGGTGGTCAAAGGGAATATGCAATTGTTCTTCTTTCAGATTCTACAGAATATACTGTATGGATTTCTAGAATTGGAGAGGCAGATATAACATCTGATTCTACAGAAGCAGGAACTATTCTTGTTACATCTCAGCCAATTCTTGGTTCACTCTTTAAATCCCAAAACGCTTCTAGCTGGGATGCAAGTCAGTATGAAGATCTTAAATTTAAACTTTATAGGGCAGACTTTACTACTCAAGGATCAGTTCAATTCTTTAATCCCAAACTACCTACAGATATTCAACTTCTTAGAAACAATCCATTTGATATTGATTCAAAAACTATTAGAGTTGGACTTGGAACTACATTACGTGATACTGGATTAGCAAAAGGTAATACAGTTGTTCAATTGAAATCTGGTGCTACCGGTAAATATGTTGGAAGTGCTGGAACTGCACATGGAGATCTTAGGATTCTTAATGCAGGTATTGGATATACTCCTAGTAGTGGTAGTCAGACTTTCTCTAACGTATCTCTTACTAATGTTACAGGTAATGGAAGAAATGCTGTTGGAGTTCTAACAGTTACGGGTGGAGTGATTGCTAATGCAAGCCTTACTGATGGTGGAATAGGGTATTCTGTTGGGGATGTTCTTACAGTTTCTTCTCTTGGTATTTCTTCTGTTGGTAGGAATTTAAGGTTGAGCGTCCAACAGCTTGCTGGTGTTAATGAATTAAAATTAAATGAAGTCCAAGGAGACTTTACTGTTGGAGCAGGATATACTTTAACTTATAATACTGCTGTTGGTGTTGCTACTACAATGAATGGTAACTTTGGTGGTAATGTAATTATTACATCTACTCCTCAGACCGTTTATGATGGATTACACTTTAAGGTTAATCAAAGGAATCATGGTATGATTTCGGATGTGAATAAAGTTACTATTATTAAAGCAAAATCTGACATAAGTCCCACAACCCTCTCGGAAGATTATTCTGCTTCTTCGACAGGAAATATTTCTGTAGCAAGTACAGCAAACTTTGCGAAGTTTGAGAATGTTTCTGTTGGAGCAACTAACCCAGGATTTGCTAAGATTGGAAGTGAGATTATTAAGTATACAGGTTTATCTGGCCAGAACTTAACTGGTATTACAAGAGCAAAAGATTCAACAGTAGCATTCCCACATTCTACTGCAGATCTAGTTTATAAGTATGAGATGAATGGGGTATCCCTTCTTAGAATTAATAAAACTCATGATATAAGTGATGGTGATATTACAGAGCAAATAGGTCTTGACCATTACTATCTAAAAGTAGATATGAGTTCCGGTACAGACATTACTGCCAGAGATGGAACTACTTTTGAAAAATTATTCTTTAACGAGACTAAGAAGATTGGTGGCGACGAAGCTAAGGCAACATACAATGTTCCATTTGAGATTATAACACCCAGAATTCAAGTTATTAATCCTAAGTTAACTACCGTTTATTCTTCTGTCAGAACAGTAAGTGGTAAGAGTGTTAATGGAAATGAAAATCCATTTTTAGATAAAGGATTCCAACCAGTTTCTTTGGGAGCAAATAATTATTTTGATTCTCCAAGAATCGTGGCTTCTAAGGTAAATGAAGATGCTCGTCTTCAGAACCTTCCTGGAAGAAAATCATTTACTCTGAATATGAATATGGTGAGTGCTGATGCTAGACTTTCTCCATGTATTGATCTTACACAAACAAATGTAATATTTACCTCAAACAGAGTAAATAGACCAATTACAGATTATATAAGTGATAAACGTGCAAATAGTTTAGAGACCGATCCAAATGCTTTCTACTATGCTTCAAGACCAGTTACATTAAAAAATTCAGCTAGTGCTATTCGAGTATTACTTACTGGTGCTATTAGTGATGCTAATGATATTAGAGCATTCTACGCTATTCAGAATGATATTGAAGAAACTGTTATCTTTACTCCATTCCCCGGATTTGCCAATTTAGACACTGGCAGAACTAGTGGAAGAATGAAGGCTCTTGGAAATAGTAATGGAACTCCTGATGTGCAATTGAAGAAAAATGATTACCATGCTTATGTGCCTGGTCCCAGAGCATTTAAAGAAATTGAGTGGACAGTTGATGAACTTCCATCCTTTAAGATCTTTAGAATTAAGTTGATTATGACTTCAACTAATCAGGCAATTGTGCCTGTTATTCAAGACCTTCGAGCTATTGCTCTTGCTTGATATGAAAAAGAGTCTTATCCCGGTTGAAGGTGAAAATTATCTTTTTAGAGATTCTACTACTAATGCTATTATTAATACCAACACATCTGGCTATGATTCTTACATATCTAGAAGAAAATTTCAAGAAAATGAAAAAGAGCGACTTGATAACTTAGAATCTGAAATTGGTGAGATTAAATCGTTACTTAAAGCCTTAGCAGAGAGAAGTATCTAATGGCACAACATTCTTTTATATTTGACACTGATGCAGGAGTTGCTCAGGGCGTTAATCTAAAGATTAATACTGGATCGACTTTGAAGGATGGTTTTACTATTACCCGTCCTAATGGATCTGCGTTTGATTTTACAGGATGGAGTGGGTCTGCTCAAATGGCAAAGAGTGTTTCTGTAGGAGCAACTCTAGGTGCAAATAGAACCTTTAATGTAGGATTCACAAGTGCTGCAGGTGGTAAATTTAATGTATCTTTAGCGGCAACTCAAACTACTGATTTGAGTGCTGGAAGGTATGTTTGGAATCTTTTAATGACAGGAGATACTGAAACTGAGACAATATTAACTACTGCTATTTCTGCTGGATCGACAGCGGGGATAGGAACAACAGCATTTACTATAAATGCTAAAACTAATGTTGCTGTTGGTGATTCTGTTACTTTTTCTAGTGTAAAAAATGCTCCTGTTGTTGGAATAAGAACTAATACTAATGTAGTTGAAGTTGGATCTGCTAATACAATATCATCTCAAGTAATGCCAGGAACTGCAGTAACCTTTACTAGAGCCGGAACTGCTTCAACAATATTTGATGTAGCACAAGGAACTCTTCTAGTAGTAGCAGGCATTTCTTCAGCTCCATAAATATATCAAGGGTTATTGTCTAAATGCAACCATCAAGTAGAACCGACTTTAAAACATATTGCTTAAGGCAGTTGGGTGCTCCTGTATTGGAGATTAACCTTGCATCGGAACAGTGTGAGGATTTGATTGATGATGCTCTTCAGATGTTTCAAGAAAGAACCTATGATGGCGCAGCGCAGACGTATTTAAAGTATAAGATTCGTCAAGGAGATATTGATAGAGGAAAAGGTCCTGGTTCTACAGATGTAGTAGGAATTACGACTACGACTGCTACGTCTACTGTTGGTATAACAAGTACTTTCTCCTTTGAAGAAAATAACAATTTCTTACAAGTTCCTCCTGAAGTTATTGGTGTTTATAAAATATTCCATTTTGATGGAAGTAACACCATTACTAATAATATGTTTAGTGTGAAATATCAATTATTTTTAAATGATATTTATTTTTGGGGTGCGACTGAACTTCTAACTTATGCAATGACTAAAACGTATTTGGAAGATATTAACTTTCTTCTAACTACAGAAAAGCAAATTAGATTCAATAAAAGACAAGATAGATTATATCTAGATATAGATTGGGATAGTGTGAACGAAGGGGATTGGTTGATTATAGATTGTTATAGACTTCTTGATCCCTCTGATTATGGTAGAGTTTGGAATTCTCAGTTTTTGAAGCAGTATGCTACAGCTTTAATGAAGAGGCAATGGGGACAAAATTTACTTAAGTTTGGTGGAGTAAAACTTCCTGGTGGAATTGAACTCAATGGAAGACAAATCTATGATGATGGGCAAAAAGATCTTGACATCTTAATGGAGAAAATGTCTAGCACATACGAGTTGCCACCGTTAGATATGGTAGGTTAGTGCTATGGCTCTTAATCCCTACTTTCAACAAGGTGCTACTAGCGAACAGAATCTTGTTCAGGATTTAATTAATGAACAACTACGCATGTATGGCGTAGAAGTATATTATTTACCTAGACAGTATGTAACTCAGACTACTGTTATTAAAGAAGTAATCGAATCCAAATTTACCAATGCATATCCCTTAGAAGCATATGTAGATACTTATGATGGATATGAAGGTGTAGGAACATTGCTTTCTAAATTTGGAGTTCAGGAACTTGATGATCTTGTTCTTATTATTTCTAAAGAAAGATATGAGGATTATATCTCGCCACTTATTGAAAATATTCCTAATATAGAATTAACTACGAGACCCAGAGAAGGTGATTTAGTTTATTTTCCATTAGGAGATCGTTTATTTGAAATTAAGTTTGTAGAGCACGAGAAACCATTCTACCAACTACAGAAAAATTATGTTTATGAATTAAGATGTGAACTCTTCCGTTATGAGGATGAGGTGGTTGATGTTGGTGTTGATGCAGTTGATGATACGGTAATTGATAAAGGATATATCCAATCTCTTACTTTGGTGGGAGATGCTATTCAGGCAACTGCTACTACGGGTATTGTAACTGAAGGTGGATTGAGGAAGGTTACTCTTACTAATAGAGGATATAATTATGTTACATCAACGTCTACTCAATATCCACCTAGGGTTGCTATTTCATCTGTAAGATCCAGCATTCCAGGGTCTACCAATAAAACATATGATGCAGTTGGAATTGCGACATTGATTGATAATTTGATTAATTGTGATGGAGTATTAGATACCAAGGTTCAAGGAGTTGAAATAAGAAATCCTGGTTATGGATATAGTGTTGCTCCTGGTATTGGATTCATTCATAAAACTGGCGTAGGTGCTGCTGCAACAAGCGAAATAGCAGATGGGACACTTGGTATTGTAACTATCACTGAAGGCGGTTCTGGATACATTACAGAGCCTGTAGTCACTATTGCGGGTCCAGGAGTTGGCACTACTGCTACTGCAAGAGCAGTTATCAGTTCTGCAGGTATTGTTACTGCTGTTAGATGGAAAGATGCTGGTATTGGATATACTGTTGGTGATACTCCAACGATTACTCTAAGTGCTCCTGATACTGGTGCCTTTGGAGATTATGATATTGGTGAGACTGTTACTGGTTCTGCAAGCAGTACAACAGGTATTGTTAATAATTGGGATAAATCTACGGGTGTTCTAGAACTTAAGATTGTAGATGGTACATGGACGAAGGGTGAAAATATTGTTGGTGTTAATGCAACAAGAGAAGTGAGAGTTATTAATACGGATGATATAGTCACTCCTTATGCAGATAATGATAATATTGAGACAGCAGCAGATGATATATTAGACTTCTCTGAGAAGAACCCATTTGGAACACCCTAAATAGAGCTAATAGAATTGTGTTGAGTAATGTTTGAGTATTTTTATCACGAAATATTAAGAAAAACCATTATTTCTTTTGGTACTTTGTTTAATGGATTGCAAATCAAGCATAAGGATTCTGATGATAATACGACAAGTGTTATTAAAGTACCTCTTGCTTATGGACCTACTCAGAAGTTTCTAGCACGTCTTGAGCAATCGCCGGATCTTAATAAGTCAATTCAAATTACATTACCAAGAATGTCATTTGAATTTATTGGTATGTCTTATGATCCTAGTAGAAAAGTAACAACTACACAAACATTCATTTCTCCTGCCACAGATGATAAGGCAGAAGAAAAGAAAACGTATATGCCAGTTCCTTATAATATGGATTTTGAACTGAGTATTATGTGTAAATTAAATGATGATGCATTACAATTGGTAGAGCAGATTGTACCATACTTCCAACCATCATATGCATTAAGCGTTGATCTTGTTTCGACAATTGGAGAGAAAAGAGATATTCCTGTTATATTAGAAAATATTACAATGGTAGATGATTATGAAGGTGATTATTCTACAAGAAGAGTATTATTATACACTTTAAGATTTAGTGCTAAGACATATCTCTTCGGACCTGTTTCTTCTACTACGAGCGATATTATTAAGAAGGTTGCTATTGGATACATTGCTGCAGAATCTTCTGGCACGAAGTCCAGAACCGGAGGAAGAGATGTTACTTACTCTGTTACTCCACGGGCAACCAAGAATTATGATGGAGTTGTTGCCACCAATCTTACTAATGATATAAGTTTGGCAGATGTAACATTTACTGTTGATGATGGAACAGCTCTTACAGTTAATAAGTATATTGTTATAGACAATGAATCACTTTATGTTGATAAGATTAATGGTAATGAAATAACTGCTCTTAGGGGACAGGATGGAACAACAGCGGCTGGACATGTTAAAGGTTCAAATGTTGGTAAGATAACTGAAGCTGATAATCTTCTTATAGAAGTCGGAGATGATTTTGGATTTGATGGATCTTATTCATGACAACAAAACAATTAGATAAAGCCTTTAATATTGCTCCTACTGAAGTCGTAGTAGAGAAACCCGCACCTGTGGGTATTCAAAAACCTGATAGACTTAAAAAGGATGATATAGAAAAGGATTATGAGTATACAAGAGGCAATCTATACTCTATCATTGAAAAAGGACAAGAAGCAATTAACGGAATTCTTGAACTTGCTCAGGAGAGTGAAATGCCAAGGGCATATGAAGTTGCTGGACAATTGATTAAAAGTGTTTCTGATGCAACTGATAAGTTGATGGATCTTCAGAAGAAACTGAAGGATGTAGAAGAAGAAACAAAACCAAAAGGACCTAATACTGTTAATAATGCACTCTTTGTAGGATCTACTGCAGAACTTGCAAAGATGATAAAAGAGAGTGACCTTAGTAGTTCTTCTAAATAAAAAAGGGAGAGAAATCCCAAAGTACAAAGGTTACTAATAGTATGTCGGACCAACTACCGTCAATAGATGATTTCGCTGAAGATACCAGCAAATTACCATCAGTTGATGATCTTATAAAAGAAGAAGAATTACCTTCCATTGAAGAATTTGTGGTAGAGGAACCTACTATGAGAGCCAATGATCCTGGTGAACAGGGTGGATTTGGTGGAGGTGCTGGGAAAGAAGAAGGGGAAGAAGAGGAAGAGGAAGAAGCAGAAGATCTTACAGAAGTATTACGTTTAATCAATGACTTAAGAAGGGATATACCAGATATTCCTGAAATTAAGTATTATGATGAAGAATTAAAACAACTCTCTGAGCAAGTTGAGAGTATTAGAGATAGTATTCCGGAAATTCCTGAAATAAAGGAATATGAAGGAGAAGTAGAGGCAATATGCGAACAAATTGATCTTGTAAGAGAAGAAATAAAGGATCTTCCTGAGGTTAAGTATTATGATGAACAGGTAACTTTAATTGAAGATAGGATTGATAGTCTTCAGACTGAAGTAACTAATCTACCTGAAGTTAAGTATTATGATAATGAGATAGAAGCAATATGTGAAGCAATTGATAAGGTTAGATCGGAAATACCCGTCTTTCCTAAATGGGTTAATGAGGTTAATGAGGTTCCTGATTTTACCTGGATTGGTAAGACCTTTAGTGTAATTGATGATGATTTCATCAAGGTAAATGATAATTTAAAAAATGTCGAAGAGAAAATCAATCAAGATATTGAGCATCTTACTGAAGATTTAGATGCTAAAGATTTTGAGAAGAAAGTTGAAATTAAAGAAATAAAGGAACATCTTGATGAAACAAAGGAAAAGATATATGAAGAATTAAAAGAAACTGCTATAAAGATTTGGGAACATCACGATTCCTTTAAAGATGATGATAGAAAATTAAAAAAACAGATACTAGGTCAGTATAATGTTTTAAAAGAGAATATTGAAAAAAGGGTAGATGAGTTTAATAGTAAGAATATTGAAGCTCAGAATATTATTACAGATTCTCTTAGAGAATACTTTGATACTTTAAAAGAAGAAATTGGAAATCTCCCAGAAGTAAAATATTACGATAAAGATGTTAAAGGTTTACGAAAAGATTTAACAGACTTAAGTGAAAAGTATAATGATAATTCTGTTAATATTACTGAACTTTATAGAATTGTTGAAGACTTACAAGAACTTCAAAATAATTTAAAAGAAGATCTTACTGACAATCCTCCTACTTATACTCAAGTTGGTGCTGGAGATCCTCTTACTCCTTTAGATCAAAAGTTTGCAACCTTAAAGGATCTCTCAGAACACTATAGATTATTTGTCAACCGAGTTCAAACTCAGATGGCATCTATTGGTGGAGGTGGTGCAGTAAATTTACAATATCTTGATGATATTGCAGGAATCACTACTAATATCAGTGCCTATGATGGTATGTTCCTTCAAGTTGATTTGGAACAAACTGGAATTGCTACTGGTAAGAAGTTTAAGTTTGCAAGTGTAGCGGCTGGAAGTACAACATGGACCACAGATTCTAGTAGTGACATTTATACATTGCAGAATGTTGGTATTGCGACTACTGCAAGAGTAGATTATTCTTTATATGTGGGTAAACCTAAAT
>Ga0080013_1004316_pt1 | contig 14092 bp, 11 predicted proteins | sample ETNvirenome_6_85_FD_69236 | JGI IMG/M metagenome (GOLD analysis project Ga0080013, IMG submission 69236) | Marine viral communities from the Pacific Ocean - ETNP_6_85 (SPADES assembly) (version 2) | ecosystem: Environmental > Aquatic > Marine > Oceanic | place: Pacific Ocean | collected 2013-06-19
TTACCAATTCCGATAAAAATTTTTGGAGAGTTGCGGCAGCTCAAGGTGAAAGGTCTATTAAAGATTCTCTTGAAGTGAAGGTAACTGCAATGTATTTTTCTGGTTCTAGTAATTTTGATATTGTTGCCGGTCTTACTTCGATTTCTGTTTCTGAACTTGCGACCAATTGGACCGGCAGCGCGGGTGTGGGATAAACTATGGCAATTCACAATTATCAAGCTGGAATCGGAAGTGTTGGATCCTATCAAGTATCAGGAGTTCCGTGGGTAACTGGATCTGGGCTTAACGGAATTGCAACTAATACGGAAGATAAAATTTCTTTTCCTTCGGTAGCGAAATCCGTAATGGTGATGCTCCACGACGCTGCGAATGAAAATCTTCACGTTCACTTTAATTCAAGTGGTTCAAACGGTAATGTTTATGATGGTAAACATTATTTTGTACTCAGTAATAACCGCGATAGTGTTACTTTTAATGTTAAATGTAAGGAAGTTTGGATATCGAATCCTCCCGCATCAAACGGTGGAAGCGGAAATGCTTCAGGATATATTGTGGTTGCTGAATTAACTGGTATCGATAAAAAAGAGATGTTTGATTTAACGGGTTCTGGCCTTACAACAATTGATGGATCTTGACATAATTAGAGGGAAAACAAATGCCAACCTTTAAACCATCATCAAATGTCACAAGCGGACCAACTATTGCGGGAGATGGTCTTCATCAAGTCACAGGGACACTTGCTGTTTTAGGAAGTATTTCTAGTTCTGCGGGAATTGACCCCAAAGGCGAAGGCGCGTTGAGCGTTCAAGTTGGTGGAGGGCAGATAGTTGCAAATAACTCCGCAGCGATTGCCATTGGCACAAATGCAAGAAGCGCTCATCAAATTAGTATAGCAATTGGTTATTTAGCGACGGGCTCTAATGTCGGCACGGTCGCTATTGGGTATAAAGCTAAAGCCGAAGGACTTTATGCAACTGCATTTGGAAATACATCTTCAGGTTCGGGCGACAATGCAATTTCAATCGGAACCACGTCACGCGCTGGGTTTGATGGGACTCGTGATCGTGGAATTGCACTTGGGTATAATGCGTCTGCTTTGAATGACGACGGCATTTCCATTGGCAGTAACGCGAGCAGTTTTCATAACAGTGCAATCTCTATTGGACTTGATTCTTCGAACGGTGGAGGGGCTTCAATTGCTATTGGTGATGGAGCGACAGTTGGCGGTTCCGCAAACAACCAGAATACAGTTGCAATTGGACTAGATGCAAGTTCTAGTCTTGGAGATACATTTGTATTAGGAAATCAAAACGCAGTTAAAATAAACAATATAACTGGTTCTTCTGGACAAACTGGTTTGCCTAGTCCAGTTGAGGGTGTTTTTCTTTATGTAGTAACTGGTTCATTATATTGTAAGAACGCAGCAGGAGCAGAAAATAAAATTAGCTCTTGATATCCTTGTAATCTAATTTCGTTTCCTCAATATTATAGTATTTTACCACTCTTAGATACTATTTATTTGAGACAAGTAATATTTAGGAGATTTTAATGTCATCATCAATGTTAGAACAGGCTGTTATTGACGCCGAGGCACTTAAAAACGCGGCTGTTAAAAATGCAGAGCACACAATTCTTGAAAAGTATTCTAATGAAATAAAAGAAGCAGTAACTTCTCTTTTGGAACAAGAAGAAGAAGATCCTTTCGCTGAAGAAGATCCCATGATGGGCCTGGGCGGCGAGGAAGGTGCGGAAGATCGAGAAGACGTTGTGAATCAATTAGATATGGCTGCGACAGACGGAGAAAAACTATGTCCTTGCCCAGAAGAGGAGGAAGAAGTTGTTCTTGATTTAGATCAGCTTGTTGCAGCAGCCGAAGCAGGCGAAGAAGAAATGGATATGGGTATGCCTGAAACTGAAGAAGAGTTATTTGAAATTGTTGATGATGAAGTGCTTGCAGAGGCAGAAGAAAAGAACGAAGTCGTTGTGCCTGGGCGCGGCAAGAGAACTATGGCAGATCTTGACGACGACGCCAAAACCAGAGAAACGGACTTCCTCAAGAAAGACAAAGAGAAGAAAGAAAAAGAGAAGAAAGAAAAAGTAGATGAGGATCTCGATCTTACCGAAGACCAACTAAATGATATTATTGAAGCATTAGTTGTTGATCTCCCAGATGTTCCTCATGGAAAAAACTTTCACACTCATCCCACGAATGCGGAGGATGAACAAGGTCTTGATGTTGCTTTAGCAAAGGAGCAGGATACTGCTATTGCTGAAGAACAGGAAGAATTGCGTAAAGCAATTAAAAAGCTAGAAGAGCAAGTTAAATCTCAGAAGCTTCGATTGAATAAGCAGAATAAAGATTACAAAAATCTTAAGAGTATTGCCCTGAAAGCAGGAAAGAAGTTAGAAGAAGTTAATTTTTCTAACGCAAAACTAATCTACACGAATCGCGTTCTGAACAGCGACTCCTTGAATGAGCGGCAAAAAGATAAACTTGTCGAAGCAATTTCAAAAGTTGGTTCCGTAGAAGAAGCTAAGATTGTTTTTGAAACATTGAATGAAAATCTATCGTCCAAGGGCAGAACTGCTCCTAAGACGTTGAATGAAGCAATGAGCAAAAATAGTCAATTTATTTTGAAATCAAACAAAGAAAAACAACCTGCTAATAAAAATCAAATCGATAGAATGAGAAAGTTAGCGGGAATTATTTAAGGAGAAAAAAAATTATGAGTATTATTGAAAAACTCACAGAGGGTGTCATTAATCGTGATCTCTCGCAGGAGTCTAATGCTCTTCTTTCCAAGTGGGAGAAGACAGGACTTCTTGAAGGAATTGAGAGCGATTATGGTCGTCAGAGTATGTCCGCTCTCTTAGAAAATCAAGCCAAAGAACTTCTTCGCGAAGCTTCCACAATGCAAGCAGGTAGCGTCGAAGGTTTTGCGGCTGTCGCATTTCCAATTGTCCGTCGAGTATTCGGCGGATTGGTAGCAAATGAGCTTGTTTCGGTTCAGCCTATGAGCTTACCGTCAGGTCTCATTTTCTTCCTAGACTTTACATACAATAGTACGCGACTTGGTGCTGATGCTAACGATTCACTTTATGGTGGGGGCGTTGTTGGGCAACAAATTACTGGCGGTGTAAATCTTTCAACTGTAGACAATCAGGAAGACAGTTATTATAATTTGAATAATGGCTATGCTTCACCAACTGGTTCAGAAACAACAGTGGCAATGACAGTTTTTGCATCTGGTACGTTTAGCGGTACGGGTTCTACTATGACTGCTGGCGAAGTTTCTGCGGGTACTGACGCACAACGCGCGTTTAACGCACTTTTGCGTTTTGATCCTGATTTTACATCAGGAACAACGACCGCTGCTATTTATAAGTGTGCGGTTTCTGAGTTCCCTCAGATAAACAAGGATAACCTTGTTGCAATCACTCGCGCTGGATCTGGTTCTTCCGCAGAGTTGACTGGTTCACAAATTCGACGGCTGACGCAATATTCTGGTTCTAATCGGGGTATGTGGCAAGCTGGCGATGCGAAGGATCAGATTTTGGTTGTTATGGCTAGTCTTGATGGTACGAAAACACCAACTCAGTTGGCTACACTCAAGGGGCTCGGCGCATCCGCAGGTAACTGGAAGGCTACATTTACGGAGGCTGATGACTTCGGTGGCACACCAAAAGCAGGTTCAGCAGGAGCACTTGGCGCTATTGCTGGGCAAAGCACTTGGGGTCTGGAAAACAATGTTGGAATTCCAGAAATTGACATCAAGGTTGACAGTGTGTCGATTACTGCGATGACCAAGAAACTCAAGGCTAAGTGGACACCGGAGCTTCAGCAGGATATTAATGCTTATCATAATCTCGACGCAGAGGTCGAGCTTACAAGTATTTTATCTGAGACTATTGCACTTGAGATTGATCAAGAGATTCTTGAGGATCTTGTTAAGGGTGCAAGTGCTGGTAAACAACACTGGTCACGTAAGCCTGGTAAGTTTGTTAATAAGACGACTGGTAAGTCGACTAATCTCGCACTCTTCCCAGACTTTACTGGCACTGTTTCCGAGTGGTATGAGACACTTCTAGAGACTGTTAATGATGTTTCTGCACAGATTCATCGTAAGACTCTACGAGGTGGAGCAAACTTCTTGGTTTGTGGACCAGAGACGGCAAACGTTCTTGAGTTCACAAATGGTTTCCGCGCAAGCACAACCGCTGATGAGAATCGCGGCGAAGCTGGTGCAGTGAAGACTGGTAGTATTAGCAAGAAGTGGGATGTGTATGTTGATCCATACTTCCCACGAAATGTTATTCTTGTTGGTCGCAAGGGAGGTAGTTTCCTTGAGAGTGGTTATGTGTATTCGCCTTATGTGCCTCTACAGACTACTCCTACCATTTTTGATCCAGACGACTTCACACCTCGCAAGGGTGTGATGACTCGTTATGGCAAGAAGATGGTTCGACCTGATATGTATGGTCTGGTTATTATCGAAGACTTGCTTGGCTAATTTTATTATTAGTTAGGTAATCTTGACACTTGAAAGCCCCCGTCTTTCTTTTTGAGAGACGGGGGTTTTCTTTTTTCATTTACTAACTAAAATTACTATTTAACTTGTAGGAGAATATAATAAATGGCACTTCCCACATTAACGCCCACCAGTCAAACTAGCGCAATTGTTTTGCCTGTCACCGGCACTTTATCAAAAGTAACATCAACCGCAGTTCCTTATGGAATTTATTTAAATAACACCGATTTTATTTCTGGTGCTGTTGATCAGGTTGCATTCACCTACAAAATGCTTGGTGGTGATGTTCTTGATATTGAACTCAAAGCAGAAAATGTTTATTCTTCTTATGAGTTGGCAGTTTTAGAATATTCATACATTATAAATTCTCATCAAGCTGAAAATGTTTTGTCGGATTATTTGGGTGCCACAACTGGAACATTTGATCATGACGGAAGCATGAAATCTGGGTCATTGTCAGCTAGTCTGAGTGGCACACATCTTTCATTAAAATATCCTAAGTTTACATTTGAATATGCAAGTAGAATTGCAAGCGGATTAGCAGGTGAAGCAGGGTTTGGAGATAATGTTACAATGTATTCGGCATCTGTTGCTTTGACTGGAAATGTTCAAGATTATGACTTGCAAGTGGAAGTTTCAAACTCACAAGCAACAAATATTTGGAATGGACTTGTTAAAAATAAACGAGTAGACATCCACCGAGTTTATTATAAATCACCTGCGGCATCTTGGAGATTTTATGGTTATTATGGTGGATTAAATGTATTTGGTAATTTAAATACCTATGGAATGTATGCAGACGATTCAACTTTTCAGGTGGTTCCGGCTTGGCAGAATAAATTGCAAGCAATGACATACGAAACAGATCTTTATACAAGGACCAGCCATTATTCATATGAAATCAGAAACAATAAACTTAAAATTTATCCTCAACCGCTCAATCCGGGATCTGGTGGGACTCCTTCCAGAATGTGGTTTTTGTTTAGTATTCCAGATGATTCTTGGGAAGAAGATTCAGATCGTCAAGATGGCGTTGGCGGCATCAATAACATGAACACTTTGCCCTTTGCGAATATTCCGTTTGAAAATATTAATAGCATGGGTAAGCAATGGATAAGAAAATATGCGCTTGCCATTTCAAAAGAAATGCTCGGTCAGGTAAGAGGAAAGTTTGGATCAATTCCAATCCCAGGAAATGATGTTACTCTCAATGCTTCAGACTTATTGAGCCAAGCCAAAGAAGAACAAACTGCTTTGAAAGAAGAATTAAAAACTCAACTTGATAAACTTACTTACAGTGCGTTGGTTGGAAGTGATGCTGATATGGCTGATAATGCTAATCGAATTATGACTCACGTTCCAATGGGGATTTATATAGGATAGGATAAGAAAATGGCTGATAAATCTAACAAATGGACTAGACCCGCGAGCCCACCACCTCCTCTTTTTCTTGGACAAAAAGAACGAAATTTGGTGAAGCAAGTTAATGATGAACTAATCGAGCGCGTTATAGGTCAAACAATTATTTATTATCCGATTAGTTTGGAACACACAAATTTTCATTCTTTGTACAGTGAGGCGATCAAAAAAACATTTTTGCCACCAATAAGAGTTCAAGCCCTTGTTGAATGGCAAGGAACAACAACAACTATGTCCGGTTATGGTCTTGATAAAACTGGGACTATAAATGTTCATTTTCATAAAAGACGCCTCACAGAAGATCAAGATGTAAATGTACAAGAGGGTGATTTTGTGCTTTATGGTGATAAGCTTTATGAGATTGTAACTTTGGCACAACCGAGAGAATTATTCGGGCAAACGGCGCACAAGGTAGAAATCTCAGCAACGTGCATCGAGGCGCGTTCGGGAGTGTTTGATACAAAATAATGGTTGCTAACGAAAAAAAACCAATTTTACCTTATACTCCATCATCACTGGAAACAGTTGATTTCGCGATGTTTGAATGGTTAGATGATATTATGAATGTTTTTTGTTCTACCAACGAAGGGTGGAAAAAAGTTCCTTGTGTGTGGGTAGCTGGCGAGCGTGCTGGCCAGCGAGCGAATAAAATAAGGAATTTGAAAATACAAAATCCAACTGGAGCAATTACTTATCCCATTATTACGATTGAGCGCGCGTCTGTTACGAAAGACCCCACCAAAAAAGGTGCATTCTATGGGAATATTATGCCCGTGAATGACGCAAAGGGTGGTTCAATTATGATTGCTCGCATAATTAAACAAGATAAAACTGCTAATTTTCTTAATGCGGATTCAGCCAGACAATTTGGTGTAAATGGTGCTGCGAAACCATCAGGCGGACAAATAAACTTTCCGAGCAAAAAGAAGAACAAAAAAATTGTTTATGAACAAATTTCAGTTCCAATGCCGGTTTATGTTGATATTACATACCGCATAAACATTCAAACAGAATATCAGCAACAAATGAATGAAGTTACACAGCCATTTATGACCAAAACTCATGGAGTTAATCAGTTTTTTGTTAAAAAAGATGGTCACAGATTTGAGTGTTTTATGCAGTCAGATTTTTCACAAGAAAATAATGTGAATAATATGGGTGAAGACCGAAGAATTTTTATTACAAAAATAGATATTAAAACACTAGGATATTTGATTGGTCAAGGCAAAAATGATCCTCAACCTTCAAAAGTTGTCCGAGAAAATGCAGTAGAAATTAGAATTCCTCGCGAACGGACTATTTTTGACGATAAACCCGAGTGGAAGCCTGGACCGTCCACCAGGGGAAAATATCGTTCTTAATAATTCATTTTGCGTTTCGGTAAATTCTATACTATTTATTAGAGACTTAAATAGTAAGTTTTATCTGTTTCAAGGAGAGAAGTAAATGCCAGTAAGTAAGTTTAAATTTGTAAGTCCCGGTGTTCAGATTGCAGAAATCGACAATTCACAACTTCCTAGATTACCTGAACCAATTGGGCCGGTTATTATTGGGCGTACATCAAGAGGACCGGGGCTTCGTCCCGTTCAAGTAGATTCATTTTCTGAATTTATTGAGATTTTTGGTAATCCGCAGCCGGGTGGTGGTGGAAGTGATGTTTGGCGTAACGGTGGGGCGGGACTTTCTCCAACTTATGGTGCTTATGCCGCGCAAGCTTGGTTACGAAATAGTTCTCCTGTAACTTTTGTTCGTCTTCTAGGAAAACAACATCCAGATAATTCCACAGTAGCGTCGCCAAATCGCGCTGGTTGGACTGCTGGAACTTTTAGTTCCACCGAACTAACCCGAGCCGGTGGTGCTTATGGGATGTTTGTCGTGCCGAGTGGTTCGGGAATGACGCCGACCACGGCAAACCTTACCGGAACACTTGGAGCAATCTTTTATTTAACAGCAGGTTCAATGGGTTTAAGAGGAGCAGATCAAGCTGGCACCGAAGTTTCAGGAGCAATCACCGTTGTTAAAGCGTCCGGTGGGGCGTGGAAAATGGAAGTTCGCGCTGGCACAGGAGAGACAGTTTCAGAAACAGTTACTTTTGATTTTGTAGAATCTTCTAAAAATTATATTAGAAAAGTTTTTAATACAAATCCAACTCTTACCAACAGTACCATTAATTCCGCTGGTACTAAAACTTATTGGTTGGGAGAGACTTTTGATAGAAATCTAGCTGACTTAAATGCGAACCAGGCAACGCAAATTGGAACTGGCGTTGGAACAACTGATTTTGCCATTTTACTACCTCTGAAAACTGACACTGGAACAGCGTATAATCAAGGAGTGCAACTCAGAGATGCTACAAAGGCAGAAACACCCTTTATTATTTCTCAAGATTTAGCTGGTGCAAGTGGGGCCTTCAACTATCAAAAGCTTTTCAGGTTCAGAACTCTTGAAGCTGGCGAATGGGAAATGAAAAATTTTAAAATCTCAATTGCCGATGTAAAAGCTTCTAATGATACGTCAAATCCGTATGGTACATTTACAGTTGAGGTTCGTTTAGCGAAAGATAGCGATAATGCTAAACAAGTTGTTGAAAGATTTTCACAATGTAATTTAAATCCAAATTCTACCAATTATATTGCCAAGAAAATTGGCGATTCTTATGTAGTTTGGAGCAATACTGAGCGACGATATCGTGATTATGGAAACCACCCGAATCAATCTAAATATATTTATGTTGATATGAATGCAGAAGTTGATGATGCTGCAACAAACGAGACTTTTCTACCATTTGGATTTGAAGGTCCGATTCGATGGGATTCTTTTAGAATCACAAGTGGCTCAACGGTGGCAAGTACGACAGCCACTTTAGTGTCTGGTGGTGCGCCCGACAAGCAGAGCGTCAACCTCGCCAGCAGCACCGAGCGCGTCGATGGGAAACCTTATTTCGGCACTTCGGGATCGGCATTTCAAATCCAAACAGGCTCGTTCCTTTGCCAATTTCCCAAATTTCCGTTGCGTTTAAACTCAACACAAGGAAATCTGGCAAGTCAAACAAATGCTTATTTTGGGCTTGATACGAGTAAGAGGGGCAGCACGGCATTCGATTATTCTTACCAGGATCTTGTTAGACCATTTGGGAATTATGCTATTACAAATGTTGGTAACACGAGTCTCGCTCAATCGAGATCTTATATTTTCACAATGGAAGATTTAACTTATCTTTCTAGTTCTATTGATGCTACGGGCAGCACTACGGTTGCTGGGGCAAATCGATACTTAGCAACATCCTCTACCGATGTTTATTATTATTCTGGTTCACGAGCACAAGGTAGGTCACTATCGGTTACTGCTGCGGTTGGATCATCGGCGGTATCTGCAAGTTGGAATAATGTGTTGAAACAAGGTTTTGATTCATTTACTGTACCATTATGGGGCGGATTTGATGGACTAAATATTACCGAAAGAGAGCCATTCCGAAATACAGGATTGACAGATAAGACCGAGACCAATAGTTATGTTTTCAACTCCATAAAAATAGCAGTTGATTCATGTGCGGACCCAGAGGTGGTCGAATGCAATCTAATGTCAATGCCTGGTCTTACACATGCTGGGCTCACAGGGCATATAATTAAAACTTGTGAAGATAGAGCTGATGCTCTAGCAGTAATTGATATTGCAAACGGTTATGTTCCGTCTGCGGAAAATAGTAGCGCAGAACAGGATCGCGGAGGCACAATTTCTACAGCAATTTCTACTATTGAAAATCGGGAACTTAATTCAAGCTATGGTTGCTGTTATTATCCTTGGGTTCAAGCCAGAGATACTGAAACTGGAAAGAGTTTCTGGTGTCCTCCATCGGTTGCGGCTATTGGAACATTCTCAAGCGCACAAAGGAAATCAGAAGTTTGGTTCGCACCGGCTGGATTTACCAGAGGTGGTCTCACCGAGGGGGCAGCAGGTATTCCTGTTGTAAATGTAAAACAACGATTGACTTCAAAGCAAAGAGATCAACTCTATGAAGCGAACATTAATCCAATTGCTTCGTTCCCGGCAGAAGGGATTGTAATTTTTGGACAGAAGACACTTCAAACAACACCATCTGCTCTTGATAGAGTAAATGTACGAAGATTAATGATTCATCTCAAAAAAGAGGTTTCAAGAATTGCTTCAAGATTGTTATTTGATCAAAATGTGCAAGTAACTTGGGACAGATTTACTGGTCAAGTTGTTCCATTCTTGGATAGTGTCAAGGCAAGGCTTGGGCTAACAGATTATCGGGTTATTCTTGATGAGACAACAACGACTCCTGATTTGATTGATAGAAATATTATGTATGCGAAGATTTACTTGAAACCAGCACGAGCAATTGAATTTATTGCGATTGACTTTGTTATTACAAGTACAGGGGCATCATTTGAGGACTAAATTTAGATTTGATACTAATTAGAATAGGAGATAATAGAAGATGACATTTTGGCAAGACCCACAACTGGAACCCAAACGAGCGTATAGATTTACTATGAGCGTGGCAGGCTCGAAGACTGTAATTCCACAATTTCTAATCACAAAAGTTAGTAAGCCGGGTTTTGATATTAGCGAAAGCGAACATAAATATCTAAATCATACTTTTTATTATCCCGGTCGAGTTACTTGGTCTGAGGTTAATTTTACTATCGTTGATGTTATTGATCATTCATCAAATGGGGCTCAAGCTGTGATGAAAATGTTGGACGAAGCAGGATATAGAATTCCGGTCGCCGAAGGAGTTACACAAAGTATGTCTAAGGCAAACTCAATAAACGCCCTTGGCACAATTACTATTCATCAACTCAATGCCGCCGGAACGATAGTAGAAGATTGGGTTCTTAAAAATGCTTGGATTAAATCTGCAAAGTTTGGTGAACTTGATTATGGTTCTGAAGAGATGCAAAATGTTGAAATTACATTGAAGTACGATAATGCCTATATTAATGTTTATCAAGGGGATGGCAAGGAGCCAAAGAACGCCGCTGGTGCAAATTAGTTTGTATCATATTCACTAAAGGGAAAAGAAAGAAGAGGTATTTATGCCAAGAAACGAGGAGCGCCTCGGAGCTAAAAAGCAAGCTGGAGCAGAAGCTCCACCGATTACAGAAAAAGATTCAATTTTAGATTTTGTTCTTCCAACCGAATTTGTTGATTTACCAACAAAAGGGAAGTTCTATTCAGAAAACCATCCTTTGCATGATAAGGAATCCATTGAGATTCGTTATATGACTGCAAAAGATACCGATATTTTAACTTCAAAGTCATTGTTGAAGAAAGGTATTGCTGTTGATCGAGTTCTTCAAAATATTATTGTTGATAAAAATATCAAAGTTGATAGTTTGTTTGTGGGCGATAAAAACTCTTTGATGGTTGCAACTAGAATAAGTGGGTTTGGATCAGAATATAAAACAAAAATAGTATGCCCGCAATGCGGTAATTCAGCAGAAATGACTTTTAATTTAGGTGAATTAGACCCGCGAGTACCTGATGAAAAGATTGAAATTTCAGAAGATGGAACATTTAAAGTTCTGTTACCAAAAACAGGTGTTGAAGCCGAATGTCGCTTACTGACAGGAGCAGATGAAAGAGTAATTTTTCAAAAATCTGAAAAACGAAAGAAGCTTAAGCTTCCTGAAGAAGCTTTAACAGGTCAATATAAATTATTTATTGTTTCCCTAAACGGGGTTACAGATAGGGGGTTGGTTGAAAAGTTTGTAGATAATATGCCAGCACTTGACTCAAGTTATTTGAGAAAAGTGTATTCTCGCGTTGCGCCGAGTTTGGAAATGAAACAAGATTTTATTTGTTCAGCGTGCGACGGCGAAACTATGGTTGATATCCCCTTTTCAGCCGAGTTTTTTTGGCCTGACCGATGAATACACTGAAAGTGTATATGAAGAAATTTTCAATCTAAAATATCATGGAGGGTGGAGTTTCATTGAAGCTTATAATCTTCCTATCCAATTGCGTCAGTGGTTTGTTAAACGTCTTGTAAAGCAATTTAAAGACGAAAAAGCACAAATGGACGCTGCACAACGAAAAACAAAAAGGTGATAATTCAGAAGCCCCCTTCGGGGGTTTTTTATTTGTTTCCACAACTATTTACATAAGAGGTGGCATATCTATGCAAAAACTAAAAGAAGAAGAATTATCCCCAATCGTAATTGATCTATCAAGTGGGAACAAACTTGATGAAAGTTTTTTGCGAATGTTTGGGTTTTGGACCAAGAAGATTCTCAACTATATGTTTGGAGGAACAGGCGTTCCAGTGACTATAAAAGGAAACAAGCGAGATGTTGAATCCTTTGCAAAAACAATTGGTAGAGAAAAGAAATATATGGATTCAATAAGACAATACGGTCTTGATAATCCAAAAACCTTCAAAAACAAATCAAAGTTGGAAAGAGCAACTTCAGATTTCACTCGCAAGACTGGATTGAAATGGCCCTTTAAATAAATTACTAGGAATAGCAAATGGCATCGACAGAAGAAAAACTAGCTAAACTAATCGGTGAGCTTATAGAAGAGAAAACTGAAGGCTCGGCTGCGGATCGGGGTGCAAGGCGTCGGCGGCGGGATCATGGGGGCGAACGAGAAACGCCCGGGGCGACCGAAGAAGACATTAACAAAGTCTATGAAGAACGGTTGGTGGCAGCTAAAGCGCTGCGCAATGAGGAGGCAGAAGGTACTAAAGAAAGAATTCGAGCGGAAGAAGATATTGCCGAGTTGCAAAGGGAAAATGAAGCAGAAATTGCTAAACTTAAACGCGAGATCGCGCGGGATCAAGAAGGTCTCACTCAGGAACAAAGAGAAAAAGCTGAAAAAGATTATGCTCAAGAAATAAAACGAATTGGAGATTTGGCTGATGCCGATGCACAGCGTTTCGCAGCGGCAGCCGAGGGAGCGAAGTCAGTTGAAGAGAATATAGATGCTTCCCGACAGGCGGCGGCAGACTTAGGTGGTGCTATTGGTTTAGCATCTTCTTATCAAGAAAGTTTACTTGGCGGTGTAACAACAACGCTGGATAGCATTATTAGCAGTGATGTAGCAATGGCTGCGTTTGTCGACCAACTGTCAAAAACATTTTTAGTAGCAAATATTGGAGCAGGGCTTTTTGAAAATGTTTTTGAAGCAACACTCGCTGGTATGCAAGCATATGATGAAGCCACAGTTTCTTTTAATAAAGCTACTGGTGCAGCAGGCGAATTCAATCACGTTATTTTGGATGCTGGTTATGGTGCAAGAGCATTAGGTGTCGATCTAGCAGATGCTAGTGCGGCTATGACCGCATTGCATAGCGGATTATCTTCTTTTACTGAACTACAAGGACCGATGGCAGCACAATTAGTTTCATCAACCGCTGCTTTAGAAGAAATTGGTGTTAGTGGTGCAACCACAGCAGCAAATATTGATATGATGAATAAAGTTATGGGCTTGTCAATACAAGAATCAAAAGAATTAGCTGTGAGTTTAGGGGAATGGGATATTGGTATTTCTTCAGCACAAATTGCAGAAGATTTCCAAGCGGCTGCTCCAATGTTAGCAAAGTTTGGGAAAGAGGGAATAACAGTATTCAAAAATCTTGAAAAACAAGCTAAAGCAACTGGTGTTTCGATGTCGTCTCTGACTGCTATTGCCGCTCAATTTGATACTTTTGAGGGAGCAGCACAAGCAGCGGGAAAACTCAATGCGATGCTCGGTGGTCCACTGCTTAATAGTGTTGATTTACTTAATGCAAGTGATGATCAAAGAATTGAGATGTTAAGACAATCAGTTGAGCAATCTGGTAAAAGTTGGGAGTCAATGAACAGGTTTGAGCAACAAGCAATAGCCAGCGCGGCTGGCATTTCTGATATGGGTGAAGCTGCGCGATTATTTGGGGCTCAAAGTGGTAGTATGGATGATGTTGTCGAAAAACAAAAAAAGTTAGAAGATCGAGCCAAGGCAGCCGCGACCGTTCAAGAAAAACTAACAAATATGATGAACGCTTTTACTGCTGGTTTAGAACCGTTAGTGGATATTATAGCCGGAATTGCAGATACAATTAATGAGTGGATTGATAACAACAAAACTTTGTTTACTTGGCTATCGAGAATTACATTAGCAATTGGAGCAATCGT
>Ga0080013_1004318_pt1 | contig 14091 bp, 23 predicted proteins | sample ETNvirenome_6_85_FD_69236 | JGI IMG/M metagenome (GOLD analysis project Ga0080013, IMG submission 69236) | Marine viral communities from the Pacific Ocean - ETNP_6_85 (SPADES assembly) (version 2) | ecosystem: Environmental > Aquatic > Marine > Oceanic | place: Pacific Ocean | collected 2013-06-19
AATGCGCAGAGCTTTGGTGATCTCCATCCGGACGACGAGCCTATGCATCCTAACTTCCAGGCCTTCAAAGATCTCGAGGATGACAACGACCTTGACACCAACGATGACGGCCAGATCTCAGCTGACGAGCTCAGTGCTGAGATCGAAGACATTAAAGACGATCTATAGAAGATCTATAAGGAATAAAATATGAAGATCACAAAGAGGAAGCTTAGGCAGATCATTCGAGAAGAAGCTCAAAGATTGCGTGAGCAAAAGATTAAAGCTCAATCCCATTCACTCTTGAAAGAACAAGAGCCGCCGCTGCACGATGATGGTGAGCTTGAGCTGGATGGAGAGGGCACGGACTTTGCGGATGAGATAAGGCAGTCGATGAAGAAGACAGTCGTCCCACCCTCGGAACGAGGTCTTACTGCGAAGACTAAGCAAAATCTTGATAAACAAATCGCCGGCTATCTTAGCAAAGGGTATAAAAAAGTAGATACGCTCCCGCAACTACCGGGCTTAAAGGTAGGTCTGAAGGCTTCCTATGCTGAGTCTGATCATCTCGCAATCTTTAAGGATTTCCCGATTGTAATTGTTTTTGAGAAGTCCATTTGCAAACGATCTTGCAGCCCGAATCGCCAGTGGTGGGTTGAAGAAAAAGAGTTCAAAAAGCTTGCGGGCACCGACGCCGGCTTTGCAAACAACAAAGTTTATGCTGTTCTAGCAAAAGAAGTGCTCGACGCGGATCAAAAGAAAAACAAATTTTTAGAAAAAAATTATGTTAAACCATTGATTGATAAGGGTTATAAACACATGACTGCCTTCCCGCGGAATTTTAAGGGCACAGGGGGCAAGGAGCTCACCACCGGATTAAAAATTAACGCTACACTCAATGGATACAGGGTCAGTTTTGAAGGATTTGATAATATCATGTTGATCACAGCAGATGGTATAAGAGGTCGAAAACAATTCCCGTGGACAGTTGAAGAAAAAGAATTTAACCAACTTGTCGGTAATAAAGATCCCGCCGTCGGGACCATTTATGCTTTGCTAGTTAAATAATATTAAAAGGGCTTTGGCAGCAAAGAGTTCGGCGACAACTAAATAGTTGCTATTCTAACGAACGTCTAGCAAAAGGATGAGAACATTGAAGATCACCAAAGGCAAGCTTAGACAGATCATCCGTGAGGAGCTCAATGAGTATACTTTCGGCGGGGGAAGTATGGGTGGTCATGCCTCATCTAATGTGAGAGGATCAGGTTACGGATCCGGCCCAACAATCTTCGAGTTAGAAGAATACCTGGATCAAAACCACCGGGGCCTGGAGTATGGCTACAAGGAGATTACTAAAGACTTTATCCGAGACAGGCTCGGCGAGCGCGTCTGGAAAAGCAAAGACGAGGCAGCGGGCGAAATTAAGAAGTTCATTGACGACATGGATTACTTAAGCTATAAGAAAAGTGAAAGAAGATGAGGCTCACAGAGGCACAGTTAAGATCCGTGATCCGCAAACTCTTGGTCGAGTGGACGGCAGCTTTGAAAGCCGATGCCGAGTGGGAAGATATAACAGACGGCTCGGGCCCAATGAAGGGTTTATTATCTGGTAAGACAGTTGCTCAGGCGATCAAGGATCTTTACGGTCACTTGTCTGAACTAGAGATGGATGAGCTCAAAGACCAGTTTCCTGAGCTGGATGCAAGCATCATAACGTCAGGTGACGAAGCAGAAGCGCTGGATCACCTAAGAGTTGTCGTCACAGCCATTCACGCCGAGAACGAAAAAGATTATGACCGCGATGCAGTAAGACAGGATTTGATGTATTTCGCCACCAAGTCGAAAATGCCCGAGCTAAGAGATCTTCAAAAACGCGTTCTAGATCCCAGGGAACCTGAGTTCACCATTGATTCTCTAGCTTATGAGAAAGCCCTCAGGGCTATTCTTGAGCCTCTGGAGGATCAGGTAGAATCCCTTTCAGATGAGGAAGCTAAAAGGCTGCGCAACATATTTAGCGCAGAAGAGTGGGGAAGAGATACCGCGCCCACACCAGGATCAGATGCTGAGACAGTTCCAGGGATTAAGAAGGAAAGTAAGATGAAGATCACAGCAGGACAGCTAAAAGCATTAGTTCGCGAAGCAGCGAAAAGACGTCCGTCTGGTTGGTTGCCAGCGACAGAGAAGAATCTCGATCTCGACAAACCCTTCACAGCTGACAGTTGGATCACCAACCAGACCGGGGTTCCTGTTAATGTCCTGGTGAGGAACTACCTTAAAAGTATGGGTATGCTCGAAGAGGAAGACGAGTAAAAGGTCTGCTGTTGCTACATACTTATACCGTATGGAGGCAGCATGAGATTCCTTTCTTTAGTCCTTGTTTTTGGATTCGTCGGTTGCGGCGACACACCAGCTGAAAATGATAATGAACCTCGGGTTGATCCTGAGCCTGCACCTATCACACACCAGTGCACAGAGTTCAGTGATGGTAACAGCCCTGGCGATCGAATAGCTAACGCCACGTTCCAGAACTGCCTGGGCGATCGCATAGAGCTCCATGATACATGTGGCCAGTATCCGCTAAAGGTGTTAGCCGTCAGCACAGTTTGGTGTCCTGCTTGCAAGTCCTACCTCCGTTCTCTTACTTACGATCATCAGATATCTCGTGGAGGCTGGGACTACCTAATCCTAGTTGCTCAAGATGCTAGCCGCAGTAATGACATCAGCTTAGATGAGTGTATGGCCTACGCAGAGGAGCTAGATGCTGACCCTGCCAAGGTCGCCCTCGATCCTGGCTTTGCTGCCACTTGGATGGGAGGCTTGATCGACATCTGCCCGAATAATGGTTCTATCTCCCTGCCCTTCATGGCGATCTTAGATGGGTGGGATCACAAGTACGAGTACAGCAAGGCTTGCAACGGTTCAGCTGAGAATGGATACACCAGCTGGCGCGCCGCATTTCTCGGAGAGATCTATGAAGATGGATGATAAAACCCGGGTACAGCAACGCTTCGGTCGCGTGAAGAGGGAACTACGCATGCTTGGACAGCTCTTGTATCGAATGCTCACGTTCAAACTGGCTTGGCAGTATTACGCTATAGGCGCAATGCTGTGGATAGACGGAATGGTCGCGGGATGGTTGATATGCTCCGATCTCTTTTGATACTCGGGCTCTGTTTCCTCATCAGTCTCAGTATCTTCGCTGCGACGGGGTACCGTACCCACCAGTTCACCGTCACGTTCACGGGTCACGACGACACGTGGGTAAGTAACTACGCTCACGGCAGGATCTCCATCATACCCGAAGAGGGGTGGAAGATCAGTGATGAAGCGCCTGCAGAGGTACATCTTGACCACAGTGACCACATCACTGTTAATCGAACTCACTTTACACTGAAGAACATCAGGTGGGACAAGAATGGAGCAGCACATTTTGACATCATAATTCTGGGAAAGAAAGTTGGGCTAGCATCCATAGATGCACGCATGGTGTTCTTCGTCTGTAATGATAAGGTGTGCCTCCGGACGAGTGCCACCCTCTCTAGATCTCTCATGATCAAGCTGTGAGATACAACCCAGGCGATCTTGTTAAGATAGGAGAGTGCAATGATCGTGCATACGCCAGCGCCTGGATCTGGAGGGATAAGGTGGGTATAATCGTAAGATACTTAGATCCACTTGCAATGGTCGTCGCTGATGCAGGCACAGGTGGATATGAATACCAGCTCCTTCTCAACGGTGAGCTTCTTTACTTCCACGAGGACGAGCTAGAGAGGCTTCCCCGAGGTTGATGTGGCGAAAGACTATTATAAGATTTTAGGTGTAGTCAAAGACGCCTCAGCAGCTCAGATCAAGAAAGCTTATCGAAAGCTGGCTAAAAAATTCCACCCCGACACGTCAGATGAAGATAATGCTGAGGATCGGTTCAAGGAGATCGCTGAGGCTTACTCTGTCTTGAGCGATCCTCAGAAGCGCAAGGAATACGATAATCCCTCACCTCAAGGGTTCGGAGGAGGATTCGGAGATTTCTTCAGTCAGTTTGATGTTGGATTAGAGGATTTCTTCCCGGGCGGAGGGCGAAGGCACAAGAGGAAGCCTCGTCCTGGCAACCTGCGCTATAAATTAAACTTTGACTTCATGGCAGCTGCTAAAGGCAAGAGCATCGATGTCAAGGTTGATCGCATGATGTCTTGTCATGATTGTGTGGGCACAGGGAAGACTGCTAAGACTATCGAGGAAGTATGCGGCCAGTGCAAAGGTGCAGGAAACATCACCTTTGTGCAAGGCTTCTTTCAGATGACACGCACTTGTGAATCATGCGCCGGCACCGGTGCAAAGATCAAGAATCCCTGCACCGCTTGCTCTGGGCGAGGAATCATCAATGATCAAACGTCTGTCACAGTCAATGTGCCGGCAGGTGTGGAGACAGGAAACGTCATTCGTGTCAAAGGTTGGGGGCATCAGAACGTGCACGGATCACCACCCGGTGATCTCTTTCTAGAGGTGCATGTAGGAGGGCATGGTCAATACAGGCGTAAGGGAAACGACATTCACACTGATGTTAAGATCTCTATACCTGAGGCCGTGTTAGGTTGCCGCCGAGAGATCGATACCATCCACGATATACCACAGCGCGTGATGATTCCTAGCTGCACACAACCCCAAGATACAATCAGACTCAAAGGCAAGGGAGTCGCCGGCGGAGATCACGTTGTTAACATCCACGTGGGATTTCCAAAGTCTCTATCGAAGGAACTAGAAGATGCTTACGAAGGAGTTTATGCAGTAACGCATCCTGACGAATAGATATTACCATGCTTCTCTTTCTCGGAATTATAACGTTCGTTGTCTTTGTTCATGAGCTTGGACACTATGTCGTTGCAAAGGCGACCGGCATTCCCGTTAAAACCTTTTCCATTGGCTTCGGTCCCAAGTTGTTGGGGTTCAACGCTTTCGGAACCAACTGGCGAATATCTCTCATTCCTCTAGGTGGATACGTTCGCCTGGAAGGTGATGATGATTACGAGAATAAAGCGCAGAACCCAAGATCCTTCTGGGGATGCCATCCATGGCGTCGAATCGCAATAGCTCTCGCGGGCCCCGTGATCAATCTGACACTACCTCTGGCTCTCTTCTTCGGTTTCTACTGGGGACAGAGGATCGAAGTAGAGCATGAGACTAGCCGAGGGACGATGATAAAAGTCCATGAGGTGGATGCTGCAATAGCATGGAAAGCCTCAAAGGCGATGACAGCAGACATGTACATAGCTATCGGACGTGCAGTAAAGCACATTCAGAAACAGGGAATGAAGAAAGAGGATCTCGGCGGTCCTGTTGCCATCTATGATGAGACGCAGAAAGCTGCCAAGCGATCTAAAGAGCAAAATGACTGGGGTTTCCTAGTCCAGTGGATCGCCTTCTTCTCCATTAATCTGGGCATCATGAACCTGTTGCCCATTCCCCTCTTGGATGGCGGCCACGTCACCTTATCCTCTTACGAGTGGGTGACAGGCAAGAACATCTCCCTGAAGACTCGGGGCAAGTTGCACTTTGCTGGGCTGCTTTTTGTGTGTGCCTTGATGGCCTTCGCCATCTACTCAGACGTCATCCGCCTATGGGGGTGATCCGCCGCCTTCGCCTAGACATATATTGAGGAAGATCCTGCGCAAGGATTCGAACACCACTTCAGTTGTGGGATGATCCTCTAGCGCGTGGAAGTTGTCTTGAACTCGTGTAATCTCATCGAATGCGTATTGATAGACTCGTTCGTTATAGACATGTACGATAAAGGGAGAGCTTTGCAAGATGAGTGCCACTGATTGTTCGTTGGCTCGAGGCCCATCGTAAGACTGCCCAGTCTCATCAGTCATGAGAATGATCACCTTATTAGAGTCTTCCCGGAAGGTCAAACCAAAACGATTCTCTGCCACCCAGGCTATAGAATCCCAGCTTGGTTCTTGTCCGCTAGTAGACCCGAGAGCGATATCTCGAGCTGCGATGAGAAATTGAAGAAACTCATCTCGGGGCACGAGGTCTGTCACCACTCTCATTGTTCCTCTAAGATAATCTACCTCTTGATCTATCTGATGTCCTATCACGATAAGCCCAAACCGGAAGTTCCGTGTCAGGTCGTCTTCTAGGAGAGGGGCGATACCGTAGATTGTGCGTTCAATCTCAGCGTGAAAGGACCCAGATACGTCGATCACGAAGACCACATCAACATTAGCGGTGTCGAAACCTTCATCGATCTCTCCATCGCAGTCGTTGTCTTTGCCATCACAAAGCTCACCGGTAGGCAGAATTTCACCAACGCATTCAGATTGCATAGATCCGTCAACGCAGTAACGAATACCAGGTTTGCACTCACCTACCAAGATGGTCTCTTGTGGGCCGTCATAGCACACTTCCATCGTGGCATTGGGAAGCTGGTCATCCACCACGCCGTTGCAATCATTGTCGACGCTGTCACAGAGTTCTGCATTGGGACCTACGTGTCCATCGCAGCGCAGATATCCATCCGGGCAGGTCCACACTCCTGGCTTGCAGATACCAACTCCGTAGTTGACATCATCCTGCATTCCACAGAGCTGGTTCTTCTCCGGAAAGGTATCATCAACGCTCCCGTTGCAATCGTTGTCCCGCCCGTCACAGACCTCATCTTCAGGTCCTTGAGCACCTTCGCATGCACCCCACCCATCAAAGGTGCAGTGTTGCTTGCCGTAGGAGCAAATGCCGTTTCGAACCAGGCTTGATAGATTTGGGTTTAGAGTATTGCCGTTCTCATCACAGTCTCTCACATCTCCGGGCGGGCACTCAAGCCGAGTGAGAACCTCATCCTCACAACTCATCCCGAGAATGATCAAGGGTAGTAATGTGAAGATCAACCTTCTCATTTCTGGGCCACTTTCACTCTAGTCGCCAAGCAGTCAGCTTTCGTGGTAAAGAATGGAACAGTAAGGAGTGAGCTCTTGAGCCACCTGAACCGAATGGCTTGTATGGGAAGTGCTTTATTGGAGATGTCACCTGTCATGACGACAGGCAGCGTGTGTTCTTGATTAGACAGATTATAAGATAAGAGTGCGATGTTTTCGTGCACCTGCATGATAGCTCTAATGGAGCCGCGCTTTTCAGCCGCCGGCAGTCCGATGTGCACTTCGGAGAAGCTGGCTCCTTCGTGGGTGACATCATTCGCTATGTATGCGATCCAGTCACATCGCTTGTTCTTGCCGGGAATGTAATACGTTGTATCACCTGCAAAGATGATAGCTGGTTTTTCATCTTGGGAGATGTAGTATGTAGCAACGGCACCGCCGAGTAGCGCTACAAGAAGTCCAAGCTTAAGATGCTTGTTCCAAGGCATTAATCCTCACTTGCCTGGAGCTCCACAGTGATGAAAGGCATTTTCTCAAGCTTTGCTTTTACCTGGTTTTCTGCAATCTTCAAATTGAAGGGTTTGAAAAAAACCTGGTGCTTAGTCTGCGGCTTCTGCTTCTGATTGATAAAGGTCCATTTACCGTCCACAACTTTCCAAACTTGGGGGAGTTTGTTAATTTCGGGCTTCATAGTATCATCATTTGCCACAGCTATCGCACTCACAGAGAGAACGAGTAGGCCTGTTGCCAGCGCCTTTAAGAGTTTCGCGTACATGCTTATGAGCTCCTATCACATTCGCGTGCCTGTAGGTAAATATGGGCACGGAAGCTATTCGATAACATACTTATTCTACGTGATGATAAAAAACCTAAAAAAGTATGTCACTGCCGTAATCTTTTTATTCTGCACGCCAGGATGTGCGTCTTCTTATTACTCTTACCGGATGGTAACTACTTCTCCGGCTGAGCGTATGCCACGGAAGGCCTTCACGCTGATCCAGAATGTAATCAGTGCCCGTGCTTGTATGCCCCAAAGTGATGACAAAGAAAAAATTTGTCACTCAGGAAAAGTGACGACAAATTCATCGGGTTTATTTATTGGTCGCAGCTCGATTGATGACACAATTGCTTACGTCTTAACTGCGGGACACTCCTGCGATACAAAGACTTTTAAGGATCGTTTTGACTCTACGGGAGTGGAGACCGAGATCCTGGCCCAGAATATGACGGCTGTCACATATTACGGTAAGTCGCATCCTGCTACCATTGTGAAGATCGAGTCTCAGTATGATATGTGCCTACTACAGATCCACGGAATCTCTAATCACCCGCGTCCAGTGAAGGTCGCTGAAGAAGGCCCGCGTCCCGGTGAAAGAGTTTATAATCTGACGGCGCCATTAGGCATCTTTAATTCCAAGATGGTGATCACATTTGAGGGCCTCTTTGCAGGCTATAACGAGGAAGGATACGCATTGTACTCTCTCCCAACTAAGCCGGGAAGCAGCGGATCTGCAGTGTTTAACTCAAGCGGGGAGGTCATTGGAATGATCTTCGCCGGCTTCACGCGCATCGAGAACATTGCTATCACTTCGCCGCAGTCCGCTTTGAGGACATTTATCAAGAATAACATGGCCTTGGGTGAGATGGCACTCTTCTCTCGGCAGAAGATACAGCAGCAGCTCATCATCGAGCGACTACGCTGAGATACATTTCCAAGTAGTGGAATAGAATCTAGCATCGATTTGGATGAAGTACCTGAATGCATTCCGCCTCTGTCAATACAGGTGAGTTAATATACTATACGCCCGTTTTTGGATGGCCCGGTGAGGGTGGGACGGGGCTGGTTATAAGTAATACTTTAGACGAGGTCACCCCTTACGTGCTTCTGGTGAGCGGGAAGACGGTGAATGCTATGCACTCAGAGGTGCGAAGGGTGAAGTTCGATGGGATTTAGAGTAGTTAAGTCAACGGGCAAAGAAGATAAGGTAAAGACCAACCGCCTCAAGCGTCAGCTGCGTAAATCGTGTGACAAGATCACAGCAACAATTTCAGATGAAGTTAATAAGTTTCGCGAGATGGCTACCGGGGAAGAGCTGGAAGAGGCTTTCTGGATGCACGCTGCGCATCGAGCTATGCTTTACATCGCTGCCAAAAGTGAAGATAGCTTTCTAGCTGCTGAGCTTGGTGACCTTTTTGCCTTGGGAGATTTTGACGCTCCAAAGAGATTCAATACAAACGTCGACGTTGATCGCCTTGAGAAGATGAAGGAAAAGGAAGAGAAGAAGCGCAGAGAGAAAGAGAACAAGAAGTGAGGGAGCCAAAACCTGGCGACCTTGTCGAGGTTCTCATCTACGAGTCGCGCCCGGGAGGGCCGAAGGATTCCGTGTGGAAAAGCGGCGTCTTGTTGCCCTTCCCAGCCCATCTAAAGTTTGACGACCTCCTTTGGGTGGAGGTTTTAATTGAAGGTAATAAAGTGATGACTTCACCAAATCAGGTGGAGATTATAAGGAGTAATGATGTCACAAGCGTTTAAGGAAGATGTGCGCGAGTTTATGACTCGCCTAGTAACGATTGAGAACGAGATGGATATCTTGAAGGATGATCGGAAGGAGCTGTTTGAAGATTTTAAGGATAAGCTTGACACGAAGGCATTTCGTGCTGCGGTCCGTATTTACAAGATCAGGCTCCACAATGTAGATTCTACACGTACCATCGAGGAGATGGTTGACATCCTGGAGGAGTAAGGTGTCTCCTGGCGATCTGGTGTGGATTGATGATGAGTGCCTTCCGAACGAGTATCGGTTTATCGGCCTAATACTCGAGATGCCCAAAGAGCGTGAAGATGATTATGAGCACATGTGTTATAAGGTGCTGTCTGATGGAGATGTTTACTACGTTGAATCGGAGATGGTGAGCCTCTATGAAGAACAGGCGGAGTTAAATGTCTAAGATTGTTATCACAGGAGGTGCCGGATTCATTGGCTCGCAGCTCGGATACAAACTGCATAATGACGGCCACGAGGTCGTCCTCATCGATGACATGTCTTTTGGCTACGAAGACAATCTGACCATTGACGGTAAGACCTTTGGCACGTTCTTGCTATGTGATGTCAGAAGTGAGGAGGTCTTTAAGCATGTTGAAGGTGCAGATATAGTATACCATTTCGCTGGAATCTCCTGCCTCCCTGTGTGTCAGACAGACCCTTACTACGCGATCGATGTTAATGTGGCCGGAACTGCCAATATGCTGGAAGCTTCTAGAAGAGCTGGTGTCTCTCGATTTATCTTTGCCAGTACCAGCGCAACTTATGAGAACAGCACAGAATTTCCTACCCCTGAGGATTGTGACGCTCAACCTGACCTGATTTACTCTATGTCAAAGCAGCAAGCTGAAATGCTCTGCAACTCTTACTATAAGAACTACGGACTTGAGACTGTCATTCTTCGATATTTCAACGTGTATGGGCCCCATCAAGATTATAGGCGCAAGTCGCCTCCTTTTATCGGATATGTCCTTAAGGAACTTCTGGAAGGAACATCACCGACTTTGCATTCCGATGGCGAGCAAAAGAGAGATTATGTCTATGTTGATGACGTAAATAATCTCAATGAGCTCTGTGCTTATCACCCGGCTGCACCTGGCAATGCCTTCAACGTGGCGTCAGGTCTCACCTATTCTGTAAATGAGATCTTTGATATCATCGCTAAGAACATGAAGAGTTCAGTGCGCCCATCCTTTACAGATAGCAAAAATTTCTGGAATAAGTACGAGCGACTGTTTAGCTCAAAGTACACACTTAATTTAGACAGAGTTCGTAAAGAGGTAACTAAATTTACGTTAGGTTCTAACACCAAGGCTCGTGATTTATTGGGCTGGGAACCTTGCACTAATATAGAGGATGGCTTGCGCGAAGTTGTTAACTACGCAACGCAGTCTATTCCCAAGGGTTTGTGATATGAAGTATGATAAGTTGGTTCGTGATAAGATTCCTGCGGTCATTAAAGAGAATGGCAAGAAGTGCAAGACTCGAAAGATGAAACCCGAGGAAGTTGAGACTTACTTTCGGCGCAAGGTCCAGGAGGAGTTAGACGAGCTTTTTGAGGACCCCAGCCCAGAGGAGATGGCTGACTTGATGGAGGTCGTTGACTGCTTACGCAAGATGCTCAGCCTCGCCATCGAAGATGTGATCGATGCCAAGTACACCAAGCGCGCCGAACGAGGTAGCTTTGAGAAAGGCATCATTCTACTTGAGGTAAGTGATTAAAGCTCGGCGCCTGAATATTTAATGTAGGGCTGTCGTATGAAGATAAAGATCAATCCAGGCTTAGAGCATATTACCGATCGTGCAGATCTACTGCAGGATTTTGTTGTGTTTGTGTGCAAGGATCTACAGTGCATGCCTTGCGACATCGACATCGTCAACGGTAGAGATAGCTCTGGCCTGAAGACCACAGCCCAGTACGATCCCAACAATCACCGCGTGATGATCAACGGAAAGAACCGTCACTTCGGTGACGTGCTTAGATCCATCGCACATGAGCTGGTCCACCACAAGCAGAACGTTAACGGTGAGCTCTCCGGTCCGGTGCAGGACGTGGGCGGTGACATCGAGGACGAGGCTAACGCGCGCGCGGGTGCATTATTAAAGTCCTTCGCCTATCGCAAGGGTCCTGAGCGCATCTACGAGCAGAAGCAAATACGCCTGCTAGAAGATGTAGTAGCTGAGGATCTTCGAAGCACCCTAGACAACTTCGCCGATAAGTTCCCACAGTTAGACCTCTTAGCCACTGCGAGCGGGACAGGGTCTTGGAGTGACATAGCTAGAAAAGCCAAAGAGAAGGTTAAAGGTTGGCGGAAGAAGGGCGAGGATGCTTGGACAACTCGGCTGCAAACGTTTCCTAATAGGTCGATCTCGGATAAAGATCTGCTGTGCCGCCTTCATTCAGAAGAGCTTGAAGTCGATGACTGGACTACGGAGATTTTCCCGGCTGGAGGCCCTGGAATCTCTGCGCAAAAGTACACGCCGTGGGCCAGTGAGAAGGCAATAACGTATCCTGGTGCCGGCATCGCTGTGCACGCGGCGATGGAAGGTGTGGTGCAGGAGATAGGCTATGACGATGCCAGAGGAAATTACATTGTGATAGGACACTTAGTTAATATTTACGACGGTGATGAAGAGATAGGATTTGAAGTCTACAGAACTTCCTATAATTTCATGAGCGCCGTCCGCTCTCGCGCGAACGCCCCTGGAAAACCAGTAGAAGAAGGTAGCATCATCGGCTATACTAACATGCATCAGGACCCAGTCCCCCAAAGCCCGCATGAGAAGCCATTTGTTTTCACGTATGAGCAGATAGGGAAGAGAGATTTCAGCAAAGACGGGTTTCCTAAGGATTGCGCCGACGCGTCCAGGAGCCTTTTCGGGACCCCAGTCTTCCTCAACCCCCTCGCAGAAGGTCGCCTGCTGGAACAAGCGGGAGACAGCCTTGACTCTATGAAGCGTAGCTTCGTCGATAGGATGTTCCGCGTTGTTCCCCCACTTGCTAATATGAAGGTGACGTCTGCGGCGGGTAAGAGGAATTTAACGGGTAAAGTTGAGAGTCACGGTGGCATCGACTATAGTGCACCCATTGGAACGCCTGTTCGATCGCCCATCGCAGGTAAGGTTGTCGCTATTCAGACAGGCATGCCCCAGTTTGATGCTCGGAAGTATAGCCGAGAAGATCTTAAACCAGGTGAAGCATCCGGTAACTACGTGGTGATCCAGTCGCTTTACAAGTGGCCTGACGGCAAAAAGCGAAGAATCTCGCTGGTGCACCTGGATGATGGCACCATAGAAGTGAAGAAGAATCAGATCGTCGCCGCCGGACAACTAGTCGCTCGTTCTGGAAACTCCGGTCGCACTACAGGTCCCCACCTACACCTTACACTGAAAAGGTCAAGTGCCCGAGGAGACATCTACACAGACTTCGGATCTTTTGTGGACGACGTTCGATCGCTAAAAGGCGACTTCAATCGTGAGATGTCAGACGACGAAGCGTTCTTGGCTCTGTTGCGCAGGTCGTTTCCAAAGCAGTACATTTCCGAGAGCACGGCTGAATCCCGTGATAAAGAGTTATTCAAGACTTACATCAATGAGGTGCTCACAACTTACGGGCTGGGTCGTATCGACCCCATGGGTGGCGGCGTCGGTCGCATGTTCAAGTTAGGTGTTGACTATGAGAACGCTAGCACAAACATTCCCGCCGTAGGTCAAGGTTACGTGGACCGTTCACACTCACTGCCTTATGAGATAACCCTCAGAACTAGCTTGGATCCCCGCGAGATGTTTAAGACGATGTTTAAGGATGACTTCTCTACAGATTACATTCTAATCGTGCCCGATCAAGTTAACTTCACTGATGACGGCTTCCGATTACAAGCTCACGTTTTTACCGGTACTAATCAGGGTGATGAGATGGATGTCAAACGAATATCCGGTGAACTTTATAAGTACGCTCAGGGATTACCCAGCACACCTAAAGATGCTAACTTCATCATCGACGTGAAGCCTGTCGCTGACAAGATCAAGTACTTCGTGTAGGAAGATATCATGCGCCGATGGAATGACACATTTCTTTACTTGTTGGCGTTTCTGATGACTCTCATCTTTGTGGGATACACATACTCGGCAGAAGCAGCAGAACCTGAGAGGGAAGCTGACAAGATCGTCTACAAGAAGAAGATGAACATTGACTTCTCAGAAACCGCAATCGAGGGTGAACTTACAAAGCCAGAAGGCTCCTATCTTGGAGTCCGCAAGGACATCAAGTTTAAGAACTTCATCAAGATCCGTTCCAACTTTCGCGACAAGATCGCCCACTCATCGGACAACATCTAGGTGGGCATCATGATCTTCTCCGACAGGTGGGCACACATAGGAGGAGTCGTCCGACAGACTTCCATCAAGGTGCTCTGTGACTGGTATCGGATGGTCCTGCGCTGGGCGGATGAGAACGAACCCACAGGTCCCTCACTACGTACACGCAACCTGATGGATGATATCAACCGGGTCCTGCGCATGATGGAGGACGATCCCTGCGATTACGGCTGGGAAGAGCAGTGGGGCGAAGAGATTGAGTTGATCGGTGACACCATGAACCGAATGGGGATAGTAGGATGAAGTTTTCAGGTTGGATAATCAGGTCAGCGCGCTTTTCAAAGATGATATCGTGGTTCTTTCCTGTTGGGGGAATCACGCTC
>Ga0080013_1004319_pt1 | contig 14088 bp, 17 predicted proteins | sample ETNvirenome_6_85_FD_69236 | JGI IMG/M metagenome (GOLD analysis project Ga0080013, IMG submission 69236) | Marine viral communities from the Pacific Ocean - ETNP_6_85 (SPADES assembly) (version 2) | ecosystem: Environmental > Aquatic > Marine > Oceanic | place: Pacific Ocean | collected 2013-06-19
GGATCTGGAAAGCCCATCCATATAGGTCTTTCAGGCTCTGGCTGGCGCTATGCGCACGCTCAAGGCGCATCCCCCCGCGCTTTGCACGCGATTCCGCGCACTTACACGCGATTCACGCCGCTGTCACGCGCATGCAGCGGCGGAAGCACGCGTAATTGCTAGCGTTTCAGCGATTTTGGGGGCTCGAGCACCCAGGGGGGTCCCTCCTCGTGGCTAGCTCGCCTCGACCCCTACCCCCCCCGATCCCCCACTCACACTCTCCCTCTCACCCACGGACCCCCTCTCCCCCAAAAGTTCCAGCGAGGTAAACTAGGGGATGCGATACCTATTGATACTCCTGTGCGCCGTAGCCGTTCCGAGCTTCGCTACGGCTGATGAAGGAACGGAAGAGGAAGTGCGCTACGCCCTGGAGGACCTGGCGAGGTGCCTCGTTGCGGAGGGTCCACCGAGCGACTGGGTAGCCATCGCGCATGTATTGGTGAAGCGCTCGCAGGCCGTCGGTGTTGTCCCCTCCGAGATGGCCCGCCGCTACTGCTCGATGTTCAAGGTGGACACGCCGCGCACCCGCTGGCTGCGCCAGCTCAAGTGGGATTCGGGGGAGCGACCGGACTCTTTCCCTCCCCAGCTCTGGGGGCGATACAAGCTGCAATGGCAACGTGCCTGTCACGTTGCCCTGCTGGTGGCGGCAGGGGTCTTGCCAGACCCCTGTCCGACTGCGTGGCACTTCGGCAGTCTTCAGGATGGTCGTCCGGCTAGGACTCAGGCGGTAAGCTGCGGAGCTACTCGGTCGCGATTCTGGAGCAGACCCAAGGGTCCTAGCACTTAGGATAGACCTCTGGCTCAGGTACGAGCGGTGGATTCCTTAGAACCTCAAGCGCGTCCTGTTGGTCGGCGTCCCCAGGCTTGGGGCCTGGTCCGCCTACCGCGATGCTGAAGAAGTTACGTTTCGAAGAACCTACTTCGTAAGTACGCAACGGAGTGAGTATACGACCCCTGTCAAGTCGTGCAAGGCGAGGACTACCTAATGGTCGAGCACTGCTACGTTTTCTCCGACGCTTCCGTTGTAGACGGAACAGCTAGAAAGGTGTCGCCCCTGCTACGCTTGCGCGGTGAATCGCTCTCCCGTAGGCTCACTAGCAGTGACTAGGGACTACCGACAGCGGCGACGAGTGATAGAGGTGACGCCGGAGCCCGTGCATTCAGGCCGTCAGGACTGGAGTGCTCAGGGCGACCGCTCTACCCATGCGGAGAACGTGGACCGTACCCGCGACGGCTCCACGGTGAAGTTCGAGGGACGCCAGCCTGCTCCCTGGGTGGACGCCAAGAAGCGCATCAAGGTAGCGGAGTCGGTGCGTATCTCCACCCGGCCACACATCGGGGTGCTCCTGGGCGATGCCTACCATATCGTCGCGCACGAGCTGCGCGCCATGCGGGAGAAGCAGGTGAGCGGGGAGGCCCTCGAAGCTGCAGAGGCTCGCAAGTTTGGTGTGATGGGCGATACCCTGGTAAAACTGATGCGCGAGGAGCGCGAGCAGGAGCGCCGAAGCGACCCTGCAGAACTAAGTGATGAAGAGCTGCTACAGCAGGCCGAGCAAGCGCGACGGCTTCTGCTGGGAGGTGATGATGCAGACCAACGAGAACAAGATGGGGAAGAACGACCAGTGGTGCACCCCGGCGACGGTGTGGGGTCCGCTGGTGGACACGATGGGGGAGATAGCGCTGGACCCGTTCAGCAATCCCCGGTCGAAGGTTCCAGCGAAGCAGAAGTGGACTGACTGGTCGGAGACTCACGAGGACTCCTGGGTGTCCCCTCACGGGGAGCGCTTCGAGGGCCACGTCGAGGGACTCATCGAGGGCGATGGGTTTCAGGCCGAGCGGTGGCCTGACGCCACCGACGGCCTGGTCTGGGTGAACGGTCCTTTCTCGGAGAACCGGCGCTGGACCATGACCTGCCACGTCGCTCGTCACTCCGAGGTGGTCTACCTCGCGAGAGCTTCAGTGAACGCCAAGTGGTGGCAGAGCACCGTGGCGCGAGCAGACCGTATCTTCTTCCCTGACACCCGCGTGGCCTTCGAGGGTGGGACGACAGGCTACACGGCCCCCTTCCACGTCTGCGTGGCGTATCGCGGTCCCAGGCCAGGACTGTTCGAACACGCCTACCAGTCCTACGGCTGCGTACTGCGTGGAGGGGCGCTGTGACCTTTGACGAACTGGTGATTGCCATCCAAGCGCAGCGCCAGAAGGCGCGCATCGCCGAAGAGCAGGCTGCGCGAGAGCGCTCGAAGCTGCGGTCGCTTATCGAGCTGCTGCGGGAGAAGACCAGTGACTGAAGAGATTATCAATCTGCGCGAGGCGCAGGACCAGGACGTGCCCTTCGTGACCAACTCATGGCTCAAGAGTTACCGTCACGGCGGCTCGATGACCAAGCATGTCCCCAACGACGTGTACTACGCCCAGCACCACGCGGTGCTTGAGCGCATCCTCCCTCGAGGCGTTGTCGTCGTGGCGTGTGACTCCGGGGACCCCGACCATATCCTGGGCTGGATGCACTCGGAGCTTCTCGACGAGGCCTTCGTCCTTCACTACGTCTACGTGAAGAACTCGGTGCGCGGCCACCGGATCATGCGCTCGATGATGGAGCGAGTCTTGAGCAGCGAGGACGACCGTCCGAGGTTCCACACCCACTCGACGGACGCCTGGCGGAAGCTCGACATGCACAAGATGGGCTGGGTCTACAACCCGTACCTGCTCTTCGGTGAGGTGAAGCGTGGAAAGTAGAAAGGTGGTCCAGGTGCTCTTTGACGCATACGTGCCGGTCAACGGTCGCTCTAGCCTGCAGCAGCTCGTCTCCGGTCAGCAGGTCGTGTCAATCTTTAGGACGGGCGACGAGGTGGGCTTCCACACCTTCCACCGCGAGACGTTCTACGTCCCGTTTTCGCGAGTCGTGAGGATTCAGTATGAAGATGGACTCAAAACAAGCGCGCCGAGTGTTGCAGGAGGCGGGGACCCGCCTTCGGCGCATGGAGGAGCTGCAGTTCGAGAGACTCCTGTTCGGGCCTCAAAGAAAGTTCGTCGAAGACGAAAGCAAGCTAAAGGCGGCGGTGTGCAGTCGTCGAGCGGGAAAGAGCTACGGGATAAGCCTGCTGGCGCTGAAGACAGCGATGCAGTACTCGGACGCGCTGGTCCCGGTGATAACCCTGACCAGGCAGCAAGCTAAGCGCATCGTCTGGCCAGTGTTCCAGAGCCTCAACCGCACCATCGGTCTGGGGCTCAGGTTCAACCACAACGAGCTGACTGCGACCCTCCCCAACGGCAGTCAGATATTCCTGTGCGGTGCGAACGACGAGAGCGAGATCGAGCGCCTGCGCGGTCCCAAATACCCGCTGGTGATTATCGATGAGGCGCAGAGTTTCCGCCCATTCCTTGCCCAAATGATCGCCGACATAATCGAGCCTGCAGTGCTCGATTATGACGGAACTATCACGCTGACCGGGACTCCCAACGCGACGTGTACCGGGTACTTCTATGAAGCGACTAGGCCGGATAGTGGTTGGAGCGTTCATAACTGGACTCTACTGGATAACCCTCACCTGCCGAAAGCGGCCCAGTGGCTGGCGGAGAGGCGAACCAAGTACGGATGGAAGGAGGACACACCGACCTACCTGCGGGAGTACAAAGGCGTCTGGATCAAAGATCTCGACAGCCTCGTGTACAAACACGTCCCGGTTATCGAGGAGTTCGACCCGGGCGACGACGAGTGGTTCACGGTCATGGGGGTGGACATCGGGTACGTGGACTCATCCGCCTTCTGCATCCTCGCCTACAGCGAGAGCCAGGGGCGGTGTGTCGTCCTCGAAAGCTTCAAGAAGGCCAGTCTCATTCCGAGCGAGGTCGCGGAACTGATCGCCGAAGCCCAAGAAGAATACGGCCTCGACGTCGTCGTGGTGGACACCGGGGGAATCGGCAAGGGCTATGTCGAGGAAGCGCGTAAGCGTTTCGGTCTTTCTCTTGTCGAGGCGGAAAAGACGAAAAAACGCGCCTACATCGAGCTGCTTAACGGAGACCTTGCGCGTGGGATTGTTCAGGTAAGCAGGGAGAGAAATAGGGATTTGCTCGAGGAGATCTCCATCCTCCAGTGGGACGAACAGCGCAAGCTCCCCGATAAACGCAGATACGATGATCATGTGTGCGATGCCCTTCTGTACGCATGGAGGTACTGTCACCAGTATCTAATGGAGCACATCGAGGAAGGGCCAGAAAAGGGGTCGGAGCAATGGTTCAGGGAGCAGGAGGACGAGATGGAGGAGATCGAGATCAAGCGTCTGGAGAAGGATCTGGACCAGAAGTTCTACGACCTGGAGGAGAGCGAAACTCCGTGGTGGGAGAGAGACGAGATGGCGGCACAAGCGGAGCCCACCTGATCCCTGACGCAGACTCGCTGGTGCTGCTTGTCTCCAGGCTGCGACAGCTTGGCGTCGTCCAGCTCAAGCTGGGGGACGTCATGCTGGACATGTCGGGCGATGTCCGCGTGGAGGCACCCGAAGGGGCGGAAGATTCCGAGGACCCAGACGATCTGCTATTCTACTCGGCAGGTAACTAATGGATTATCCCGAAGCGATAGCTCTGCAGTGGTGGACTCAGGAAGAGCCATTCAACGATGTTGTCATGGCCGTGCAGGAGATCACTGCGGCGGACACCACGCGCCGAGCTGACTACATGCGCTACGTCCGCATGTACGGCAACCGGGATCTCTACGGCTTCGCTCCCTACACCCACACCCAGGTCATGTCCCAAGACCGGGTCACTATGAACGTGGTAAAGGCGTGCTGTGACACAGCAGTGTCCCGCCTCTCTCGGTCCCAACCGAGGCCACGCTTCCTGACCCACGGTGGTAACTGGTCACTGAAGCGCAAGGCCAGGCTCATGGAGCGCTTCGTGGACCATGCGTTCTACGCAGCTCACATGTACGACCTCGCGCCGCGAGTGCTTCTCGACGCTGCGGTGCTGGGTACGGGCGTGCTCAAGGTCTATCGCCACCGCCAGGACATCACACTGGAGCGGGTGTTCCCTGGGGAAGTGTTCGTCAATCCGGCGGACGGATTTTATGGCGAACCCAGAAATCTGTATCAGCGAAAGTTCATTGATCGCGCAGTGTTGTGCGACATGTTTCCCGACAAAGCCGGGATGATAAGGGAGGCCAACAGGACCACGAACACACAGGACTACGGCGTAGACTCGCTGGTTGACCAGCTCGAAGTCGTCGAGGCCTGGCACTTGCCCTCCTCCAAGGATTCAGGGGACGGACGGCACGTGATCTGCATCACCAACGGAACGCTCCTCGACGAGCAGTGGACACGCGGCTATTTCCCGTTTTGTTTCGTCCGCTGGACGGAGCGGCTTCTGGGTTACTGGGGGCAGGGGGTAACAGAGGACATCCTTGGCATACAGTTGGAGATCAACCGCCTCCTTCTTAAGATCCAGAAGGCGTTCCACCTGATATCGACCCCTCGTATCTACGTCGAAGCAGGCTCTAAGGTACGGAAATCCTTCTTCAATAATGAAATGGGGACGATCATTCCGTACACGGGAGCGGCTCCTATTGTCGCTACGCCTCCGAGCTTGAACCGCGAGATATTCGAGCATCTGGAGCGCCTGTACCAGAGGGCCTTCGAGATCACCGGAGTTAGCCAGTTGTCTAGTACGGGTCAGAAGCCTGCTGGTCTGGACTCCGGGGTGGCGCTCCGTGAGTACCAGGACATCGAAGCGCTGCGCTTCACGACCATCAGCCGTCAGTACGAGTCGATGTTCACCACGGCAGCGAAGCAGATCGTGAACCTGGGTCAGGACATCTACGCCGAGGACAACGCCTACTCCGTCACGCTGGAGCGCGACAAGAACACCATCGAGGTGCTGGACTTCAGCGACATCAACATGGAGGCCGACGACTACGTGCTCAAGGTGTTCCCTGCTTCGAGCCTGCCGCACACCCCAAGTGGGCGGCTGGCGATGGTCCAAGAGCTCCTCAACGGTGGGCTGATTCCACCGGAGGAAGCCAAGCAGCTTCTCGACTTCCCCGACCTCGAAGCGAAGATGTCCCTCGACAGGGCTACCAGCGACCTGATCGACCGCAACATCGAGTTCATTCTGGATGACGGGCGGTACATGCCGCCGCATCCCTATCAGGACCACGCGCTGGCGCTGCGCAAGGTCCAGGCTGCTATTCAGGTGGCCGAGCAGAACAACGTACCGTCAGACCGGCTGCAGATGCTGCGCCAGTACTTGACGCAGACGCACCTCTACCTGGAGCAGGCCAACCAGCAGCGCATGGCCAATCAGCAAGGTGCTATGATCCCTGGTGCTCCCCCGGCGGCTGGTCCGACCGGGGCGAACCCTCTCGCGATGACGCCAGAGGGTGGCAACATGCCCGTGTAATGAGGAACCATGAGTGACGATAACAACGGTGATGCGGTTCAACCCAGCGACCCCCAGTACGTCCATTCTGATCACGCGGCTACCGCTCTGCGCGCCTTAGTCGATCAGGAGAAGGCGGCTCGTTCAGCACAGGAGCAGGCGAAGGCAGCCACTTACGAGACGCAGGAAGCTCTGCGTATGCGTGAGATGGCCAAGCGTGAGCCTCTCCGATTCCTGAGAGAGCAGGGCGTTACACGCGATGACTTGCAGGAGCGACTTGAGACGCAGGGTCCGCCCGACCCTACGCCTCAGCTTAGGTCAGAGATGGCCGATCTTAGACAGCAGCTCGAAGCGCAGAAGAGAGAGGCCCACGAGGTAAAGATGGCCGCTGCGGTGAGAGAGGCGAAGTCTGGTGTCGAGCAGTACGTTCAGGGGACCGAGGAGTTTCCGCTTGTGAGAGAAGCGGGAGCCACCGATATGGTCTGGCAGTTGATGAACACGCGACACCAGGCGACCGGCGAGGTGATCAGTGAATCGCAGGCCTGTAGTGAGGTCGAGGCCTACTTGTCTGGATTAGTAAAGAAGCTAGCCGCCGCTGACTCCACGAGGACGAAGCTCCGCGACGAACTTCGAGATGTGCTCCCGGCGCAGGCTCCCACGCCTGGGCCCAGCGGCACGACGCTAACCAACCGTCACGCAGCAGACGCTACGCAGAGGCCCACGATTACAGATCCAAATGTGAATCGTGAAAGCTCGCTGCTGGATGCTGCGCGGCTACTGACATGGGATGGCTGATGCCTCCCGATTCACACAGGAGAACTGAGCCATGACAGCTCTAAATATGGGCAGCTTTGACGCTGCCCTGAAAGTTCATTACACCGACCTTCGGGTCAAAAACCTCGTGTACAAGAACAACCCGTTCTTGGCTGCGATCCCCAAGTACGAGGCCTTCGGTGGCCGCAACCTGCCCATCCCGGTCCAGTTCGGCGTGCCGGAAGGTCGCTCTGCGAACTTCTCAAACGCCCTGGGTCTTCAGACGGCGGGCAACTACACCGAGTTCGTGCTGACTCGCGTGCGGAACTACGGTATCGCCAGCATCGGCAACGAGGTCCTCGAGGCCTCAGTCGGTGACGCCAACGCCTTCATGCAGGCAGCAAGCTCCGAGATTGACGGCATCCTTCGTGCCGTGACTCAGGACCTCGCTGGCAGCATGTACGGCAGCGGCTTCGGCAACCGGGGCAGCATCGCCTCGCTGAACCCGCCTGCGCCTGCCCCTCTCGCCGTCTACGACATCCAGCTCGCGGAGCCTGCGGGAATCGTGCGCTTCGAGGTCGGCATGGCCATTACCTCCAACTCCCCTGGCGGCGCGGGTGGTGCCCCTCTGAACCTGGGCGCTATCACGGCGGTCAATCGGGATCTCGGTATCATTACCATCGATCCCCAGGCCCCTGGGTTCACCTTCCCTGCCCCCATCACGGGTCCGCCTCCCATTGGAGACTGGCTCTTCCAGTGGGGTGACGACCAGAACGGTGGTGGTCCTGGCGTGGACTCTCGCGCCAAGCTGACCGGCCTCGAAGGGTGGCTACCGGACGTGGCTCCTATCGGCGGTCCCGGCACGAGCTTCTTCGGAGTTCAGCGAGAGGTTGATCCCACGCGCTTAGCAGGGGTCAGATTCAATGGGAGCGGAATGACCATCGAGGAATCGCTCATCAGCGCGTCTGCGTTGCTCTTCCGTGAGGGCGGGCGACCGGACATCTGCTTGGTCAACCCGGTCAGCTACGCTGATCTCATCAAGTCTCTCGGCAGCAAGGTCGTCTATGACCTCATGCGTTCGAGCGACGTCGCGGACGTGTTCTTCGAAGCCGTTCGCGTCCACACACCGAGCGGTGCGGTCAGCGTTGTCGCCGACCCGAACTGTCCTGTCTCCCGTGCCTATCTCCTGCAGATGGATACTTGGAAGCTCTACTCTCTCGGCATGGCCCCGAAGATCTTGATGACTGACGGGATGAGAATATTGAGAAATGCTGATAGTGACAGCGTGCAGGTTAGAACGGGTTTCTATGCCCAAATGGGCTGTAGTGCTCCGGGCTGGAACTGCAACATCACGCTTCCGCCCCTCGTTCCGTGATCTCATCCCACTGAGGCCCTCCCCTCTTTCAGGAGGGGAGGGCCGAGCTGTACCGAGGAGCCTCGATGGCCAATTCATCGAATAAGAATTTCCCGCATGCATACGGTGCGGGTCGAGTCATCGCGGCCTTTCAGCTCGCGCATTCCGGTGGTGCGACGGTTCCGCAGGACGGGGAGTCTCTCGATCCTCCCGCGAAGCCTGCGGCCATCGACGACAATGTACTGGCGGAGGACTTTCCTTATCCGTGGCCGGATGGGTTCCCCTGGGTTCCTGACATCGGTGCGCTCACCATGCCTGACAGGGGCTTTGCGGCCTGGAACGTCGAGCGCATGCCGTACAACGCCACGAACATGGGTGTGTACGCGGTAGGTAGCGGGACAGCTCCGCTTCCCTATCGGGACATTCTCCTTCAGGCGTCTTCGAGCGGTCACCCGCCCATCGACGACAAAATACAAACGGAGGGTGTCTACCCGTTCGGTATTGCCCAGGAGCTAGGACTCGGCACTTCGAACGCGCAGTACGTGCAGGAGATCGCATCCGTGGGTGAATCGGTTACCGAGGGTGATGGCGGTCGGTACATGGTGGCGCTGGACTGGGATCTCCCCCAGAGCACGATGACGTACACCCTTCCTGACCCTGACATTTTCCCCTCCGACTACGAGGATCTGAGGCTCGATTCCATCTACCAGGGGTGGTCTACGAACGAGAAGGCGAGCGTCACTAACGCTCTGCGGCAGAGCTGCTGGTGTGTGGCGTCTCCGACGCGCTATCTCCCTCAGATCAATCCCCTGGTTGCTCCGACTGCTTCTAACGAGACGAGGATATTGCCGCAGACAGTGGGCGGCGAGTCCATATTTCGATATGAGGGCGGGGCTGCGACGTGGGGCATCCAGGTGGACCCCGACATCGCGCCCAGGCTCGACGATGTCTCGTTTCCCTTGGTCATCGGACACGAGCCGGTGTGGCAGGAAGTACTCAACTGCTTCACGCGAGCGACCGTGCGGGCGAACCTTCGCTCGCTGACCTACCAGTACATCAACAAGAACGGTGAGCGCGCGCCGGGTGTTCAGCCCTGGGAAGACCCGCTCCCCGGTGACCAACTCAAGTGGACGCAGCAGTACCAAGCTGTCGTCGACATCGAGGTTCTGGTACCGGACGACGAACCACGCACCTCCGCTCCTCGACCTTTGCCCTGGCTGATTGGTGAGGTCGCAACGGCGGTCAACGTGGTGGTGATGCAGAAAAACACGTCGGCTCCAGACGGCACGGATGGGGGAATCTACATGGATGTTCCCACGCTCCTTCTAGGGGCGAAATCGTCGCTGAAGTCCCTACTGTCTCTTCGCCGTGAGCCCGTCAAGAAGACCACCACGGAGGAGCGCTAATGCCTATCGTAAGGACACGCGACTGGTACACGACGCAAGGACCCGGAGACGTGGTTCTGTCGGGATGGTTCTCGCGCAACCCTGAAGCTCCAGACAGCCCTACCGGTGAAGACGGCATGATGGTCACGCCGCGCCAGTGCCGCATCTCCGAGGAGGTGGACGGCGGTGGTGACGTGTTCTACGAGTTGACGCTCCCAGGTGCTGGAGAGGTCGAGGTCGTCGGGGCCTGCATGGCTTACAGCCCGCTGGACAGCGACCTGACGAACACCGACATCCTATGGGCCAAGTGGGACTATAACAACGCCGACCGGGTGATCCACATCGAGCTTCGACGCGAAGGTGGCAGCACCGTCCAGCTCCAGTACGACGAGGGCGACGACGAGTACGACAAGGTGTACTTCTGCATCCACCTTCTGCAGAGCGGTAGCTGTGTAGCCAACCAAGTAATCGTGGAGACTCCCTGATGCCTATCATCGACAACAAGATGGACATTCAGGCCTTGGGCGGTAACCGGCTGGAGTGGAAGGTGAAGTTCGAGTCTGTGCGGGACGCGGACGGGAACATCTCCTTCGAGGTGACCGGACCTCCCTGCAACGTGGAGGTCCAGTTGTGGAACCCAAACCCTCCCAACGAGTTCCCAGAGGACTGGAGCTGTCAGGTCGTGGGCCGTGGAGAGGTGGTCCTCGAAGGCTACGACATCGCGCTTCAGGACGTGACGCCCGGTGGATTCCGAGGCTACATCGCCTGCGAGTGGGAGCAGGACACCGCGACCATGTATCTGCGGCGCAAGAACTGGGTAGGCGCTGGCACGCCCTTCCTGAACGCAGGTGACACTGCGCTGCTGACGCTCTGGCTGCGCCAGACAGACATTCCAACCGTGTATTCCCAGGGGTCCTGATGCTGCAATCTACTGGCGATCAAGTATGGGGTTTCGGTCGAGGGCAGGTGCGCACCGTCGCTCGCCTGACGCGAGCGGACGGTGTGGACACCGTGCTGGGTCCGATGCTCTTCATCGAAGGGGGTGGAGGCCGCTGGACGGTGAAGCCTGACGTATCTGGGTTCACGGCGGTGCGCTACGTGGCTGCACGCATCCTGGCTCCCGATGGCGGCGGATTGGCGAGCCTGCAGGCGGCGGCTGTCATCCCAGGTGACGGCAGCGTCATCGACGTTCAGATTCGCGACGTGAACATCGAAGCCAACGCGGTGCTGCCCAACGACTGCGCGCTGGTCATCGACCTCATCGTGGACCAGACCGGCACCCTGGAGTTCAGCTTTGGGAACCAGCTTCCGCCAGTCCCTGTTCCCGCCCCCGCCCCAGCACCCAGTGAACCCCCGCCAAGGATTCTGTGATGGCTGCGCGACGAAAGAAGGCCGTGCGAATCGGCAAGGGCATGAAGGAGTCAGCCAAGAAGGTGGCGTCGGCGCGTCGCAAGCCTGGAGGCTCCAATGTCGGCAAGTACAAGACCGTCGCCAAGAAGAGCTTCGCGGGAACCAAGGGAGGATCGCCGAAGGGTTCCTTCCCGATCAACACCCTCGCACGCGCCAAGTCGGCGCTCAAACTGGCGCACAACGCTCCTAATCCTCAGGGGATCAAGAACGCTGTGTACAAGAAGTATCCGCAGCTCAAAAGGGGAGGCCGCTGATGGGAGTAGGACGCAAGGGCAGGCGCGCAATGGCGGTGGGAGCCGCCAAGAGCGACATGAAGCGTGGGGACAAGGCGCGCTGGAGCAAGCACAAGGGGCGCAGGGGCGAGGCCGTGGGGATGGCCGAGCGCGCTCTCATCGACAAGTGGCACCGTGGCGACGAGCGCCGCAGTCATGGCCGTATGGTCCACCACCACGACCGTACCCACAAGGCGCTGACCGACCAGCACCACCAAAGCCTTGGCGCTCGTGTGCGTGAAAGCGCAGGAGCGGCTGGCAAGCGCGGCGGCCAGCGCGGGAACATGGGATACTGATCTGACATGTACAACCAAGTCTCCCTGGCGGATCTGATCCAGCGCATCCGTGAGCGGAGTGACATGCTGGACTCGGAGTTCGTGACCGACAGGGAGATCACGGCGTACTGCAATGAATCCCTGGGCGAGCTGTACGACATGATCGTGCAGAACTCAGCCCAGGAGTTCTTCCTGCGCTCGTGGGTGATTCCAGAGTCGGCGGTCATTCGGGACTGGGCTGCCCAGTTCCCCGACGCTGGTAACGTCCGCCCTCCCGTTCAAGAGCCCTTCGTGATTCTTCCGAGGGACTTCTACATGATCAAGGGCGTGGACATCGACTTCGGCGATGGCATCCCCTGGAACTGCAGGCCGTTCAACTTCACCAAGCGCAACCACCAGGCCGCGTGGAATGGGACCTGGCAGAAGGGCATCCGCATCAGCTACCGCGTGGGCGGCTTCACGCTGAACTATTCGGACTATCCCGGTACGCTCCCCTTCGGTGACGTGGACGGCTACAACGCGCCCAAGGGTCGCAGTCGTGACGCTGTGACCACCCCCGGACTCCTGGCCGAGGTGGGCTTCACTTTCCAGACCCTGCACTTCACTCCGAACCCACCGAACTTCGAAGGGACGAAGACCACCCTCTGGTATACCCCTCTCCCTCCCAAGTTCTGGTGGTTTGACCCGGCGGAAGAGAATCCGATCACGCCGCTCGATCAGGCCGTCCCTGGATACGCGCACTGGGACGAGTACATGATCGTGGACGTGGCGGCGAAGATTCGCGACAAGGAAGAGTCCGAGACGGCGAACCTCCTGGCGAGCAAGGCGCAGATTGCTGCGCGTATCGTGGCCATGGCTCCTGACCGTGACGCCGAGTTCCCTGACACCGTGCAGGAAGTTCTGACGAGCTTCCAGGCACCGAACTACCCCTGGTACTGGCCCAGCTACGGCACGGGCGGATGGGGATGGGGTGGATGAGATGGCACGGTACAACCGACTTCAGCCAGGGCCTGGAGCTTCCTTTAGAGGCGATGAGGGCGCGCTAGGGGCGCGTGTTCAGACCAGCACGCAGGACGGTCTGGACGCCCTCGAACAGGGCGTCCTTGGACCGGCCAGTCGCAACGGTGCTCCGCAGGCGAGCAACGGCTACCAGACGCAGCGCAAGGCGGTATCCGAGGGTACGGCTACCCTCATACCGCATAAGCTTGGTCGTCCCTATAGAGGCTGGAACGTCGCCATGAAAAACGCGGGACAGAGCTTCTTCTGTCCCTCTGGCGAGCGCTACGACAAGAGCAAATACATATGCGTTCAGTGGGGTGACGATCCGTTAGGAACGGGCTCCGTGGATGCGGAGTTCTGGGTGTACTGATGCCTCTTTCCAAACAGCCCCTCGAGGTGTCGCTGGGCGGCGCTGTCGAAGAAGGAAACGTCAAGGAGCTGGTGCAGCCACCGCGCATCCGTGAGGCGAAGGACTGCGCGTCCCTCAAGGGTGGTGCGTACACGAAGCGTGACCAGATTCTCTCGCCGGGTGCGGTGGACCCGACCACGCAGGGTGCTTCGCATACGGACGATGCGCTGGTGACCGTGGCTACGACGACTGTGCGCGTCTACCCCGACGACGATCAGAGCAACCCTTCGGAATCTAACCCGGCTCCGTTCACCGGCTTGGAAGCGACTGCCTTTGAGCCTACGGAGGCGAACGCTGCCAAGGACCACGGCGACAGCGCCACACATATTATCGACGGTGTTCCTCGCACTCTGTGCATGTGGAACTCCGACTCTCAAGGTAGCTACCAAGTCGAAGAGCGAATCGATATCTTTGACCAAGGCTGGGGTGGTGGGACGGGTGCGCCGTCTATTGCTTACGACGCGTCAAATCCGGGATTAGGGGGATGGTGGAGCTATCTGCAAACGTCGGGGGTGCACTACGCAGTCTTTTACGCTGATCGCCAGGTGGGCCCCGAGCGCGAATACCCTCCACCTGCCGTGATCGAGAACCCCAACGGGGAACCCGGTGCCAGCCGCTGTGCGGAGGGTAACCCGTGTTTCCCACGAGTGCGTGCGATCACGGAGACGCCCGTAGACCCCTCGGACGGCACTTACTTCTTTGTGAGCTGCGCCGGTCTTTCTACGCCTCAACGCGCCATAGAAGGTCCCGATGGCGACCCGGTGTGGGCGGATAGCCCTTACGGCGCACGCCTCTCCACTTTTTCCAATTTCCCCGCACC
>Ga0080013_1004322_pt1 | contig 14083 bp, 21 predicted proteins | sample ETNvirenome_6_85_FD_69236 | JGI IMG/M metagenome (GOLD analysis project Ga0080013, IMG submission 69236) | Marine viral communities from the Pacific Ocean - ETNP_6_85 (SPADES assembly) (version 2) | ecosystem: Environmental > Aquatic > Marine > Oceanic | place: Pacific Ocean | collected 2013-06-19
CTGTTATTTTCTCTCCTTATATAGTTTATTTATTTTTTTATTTGAATATTCCCTTAATTCAAATGCTTTTTTGCGAGTACCATACATTACTGGAACATCTGCTAGTGATGGAGGCCTTCCCCATTCATCAAATTGTATTGTTTGATTTAACCATTGTTCTTTGGTTATTTTGTTTTCAAATTTTTCTTTTGCCCACATTTCTAATATTGCAATGACTTCTCTACTTCTATGTCCATCATCACCTATTGCTATGTCAACAGCTTCTCTAATTTGTTCTTTAGTATAATTTACCATTTTTATAATCCTCATATTCTTGTTGGTAGTGGTGTGGTTTTTCAACCATTTTGATAATATCTTCAGCATTATCAAATTCTTCTCTGACTCTCCATCTTAAAAAGTCACAGAAATCATCACCATTTACGTTTATTTTCATTTTTACTCCTTTATTGAAATTTAAGTGGGGACTGAACTCTTAAAACAGCCCCCACATTATCTTCATCACATATATATTACTTAAACCGATGTAAACATTCTCATTTTTTCATATATATGCTACGGTTGAAGACAAATATAATCGAACACACTGTTTTTATAATAAGCATACATTAAAGGCAAGTCTAGACCTTGTTGTACCTTGTATCTTATTACCTGCTCATTCGACTATAAATAGACAATCACAAACCCTAAACAGAGGTGTTATCCTCGTACGGCTGACCGAAGCTTGTTAATTATGACATTGCCTAATATTTTGCCCTGTTTTGGTGTCATGGTACAGGGCAACCATGTCGAAAGTACACTCACTCTGCGCCGCTGTTATTGTATAGAGACATTATGGATATCCTTTAGCGCTCTATTGTGTCCTTCTATTCCTCTTCATCAGTATTTGGTATTATATGAAATGATACATTCATGCCTGTGTCTTCATCATCCCACTCAAATCTTTTCAGTTGCACATTAGCATTTTCTTGAATATATACAATATCATCGATATCTATATCTTCCCAATATTTATATTTAATATACCTATAGTCTTCACTGCTCTTAAACTCAATAAATATTATATCATATCCCTTTAATTTAAACAACAACAGTATTTTTTCTTCTATTTCATTGATTGGTGGGTATAACATTTTGTCCTCCTTGTATTTAATTATAAATGGCCCGTCTTCATCTACATCTACATCATATAACATATTATCCATTAATTATTCCTCCTTATTTTTTGTTATTATCTTAAGTATCTTATAAAATACATCTAGTCTATGTCTAATAGGTTTCATTTTGACCATATCATCTTTTAAAAATTCTATTTTACAGTTAGTTAAACCAACATCTGGGACATTTTTAGAATTATTACGCAATCTATTTACAAGTTCATTAAGTTTTCTCATATTAATTTCAGCCTTATATACAATTTTTTCTTCCAGCTTAAGTATTTCTTCTGCTAATACTTTAACTATATCATCTTGTTTAACCATTTATTCTTCCTCCTCTTTAATTTTATCATATAGATCATCCCAATCATAAATACCAGTTATCATCCATTCTCGTTCTTGTGCTGTTAGATATGGAAACGCTTCTTGCATTAATGTGCCTTGATGATATCTAAATAAGTCTTTACCACCCACTGTAACACTTACATCTTTACCACTTATAATACATTTGCCAATGAATGTATATGTATGTTTATCTACCGAGCTCCCTGCTTTGTAGCTAAAATGTTCTTGATATTCTACACTTGGTTGTAAAAAGTGAGCCATTATTTATTCCTCCTAGTTAAAATATTTTAGTGTTTGCATCCAATACTTTATGCCTTCTTCTGTATAGTGATGTCTAATAGTTTCCCATTCATAGTGTAACTGACAGTATAAAACAGTACTGTCTTTCTCTGGTAATCTGTCATATTTATGCTCATTATTAAACCTATCAACAACTGTTTTAGTGTTACCATCTTTGCAAGATATTAAAAACAAACAGATTAGCAATATATATTTTGTCAATTTTTCCTCCTTAGTTCTTTTGATATTTTATTTACTGCTTGACTATAGTTTTGTGCATCAACAGTTACTATTCTACCATAGTATCTAAATGACCATTGATTGCCATGTATTAATATAAGTGTCATATCTGACTCCTTTGTTATGTGGATTACTGGTTATCTTCTTTAAATGACATAAGTCTCTGTTGCATTTGTATCTTTTCTTCACATTTTTCAATAGTATTGTTTAATCGTATTATCCTGTTCTGATCCAAATCTCCTATCTCTTCTAAATCTTTTATTGTCTGGTCTTTATCCCTACTAGATTTCTTCTCACTTTCTAGTATTGATTGTCTAAGTGTACGTTCTTTGCGCAACATATCTATTTCATCTTGAAGTTTATTAATTACATCATCATTGTCTTGCAACCTATCATTAAGTGTCCAAGTTATATATATTAAAAAGAACAATGAACCCATTGCTATCATACTAAATACAACTAATAGTGTTTCTAATAACATATTATCCTCCATACCTAAGTAATTGTGTTGCAGTTTTAACTAACCATTGGTCTTTATCATCTAGTTCAAATGTCATATGAAAACCTAAATGATCAATCTCATGCCAGTTATCTGCGTTGCCATCCATACCTAATATTGCTGAGTATAGTACATCATGTTCAATACCCGGCAAACTACTATATTTCTTAACAACCTTTATCTTTATTAATGATAGTATTGCTACTAGTGCTATTCTACCTATTATATCTTGATTCAAGATAGATACAGTATTATTTGAATATTTATCGTGCCATTCATTAAATGTTCTAGTTAAATAGTCTAGTACTTGTATTTTATTTATAATTACCATGTTATTCTTCCTCCTCATATTTATTAGTTTGATCTATATTGCTTAGTTTAAGTAAATGTAACTCATTTTGTATTTTATTAAACTTATCAAATGATTCTTTCGGGAAACTCTTTAGTAATTCATAATAACTATATCCTCTTATAGTATCGCCTGGATGACCCGGTAAATGATGTAGAGTATCATATTTATATTCAGCAGTCTCTGAATGATATGTATCTCCTTTATATATTGTTGGTGTTTCATAATATAATCCACGCCGTTGTACCATTTCATACCAATCACTAGCACCATATTCTTTTATTACTTCATATTTATTTCTAGCTGATTTAAGTATATCTGCAGCTTCTCCACCACTTGCATATATAACTGATGGATAATGAAAGCCAAGAGGCGTATCAAGACAGAAGAAGTCATGTATATATTTTGCTGTCTTAACCTGTGTTGTAACAATGTATGCTCTGTATTCATATATATTACAAAGCCAGAGTATATCTCTTATAGTACAGGCTATTGGTAAGAACTGCCAGAATGACATGGATGATATAAGTATAATCTTGTTCCAATTATCATTGAATCCAACTGGAGATTTATGTATGGTTGTCATGTGTATTGCTCCTTGTTATAGTTATTGTTATAGTTATTATAGTTTAAGGTTTTCTGCCAGTTCGCATGGACAAGTTAACCTTATAACTCTGGAACGCATTGTATTTATAGTCCATCGACTTAGACTATTGAACATATTATAGTTTATGCCCAAGTTAATTCTAATTGTGATATATAATGGGGGTGGCTACTTATAACATCAGGTGTTTATGACGTTAAGCGGAGGACATATCAACCAATATGTGTGCTATGTTCACCACCGCCCATATAAGAGTTCAAAGAAAGGGGGGAAATTCCCCCCAATGTTAGATTAACTTAGCAACTTTCTTACTGTCACTCTTCATCTGTTTAACACCCTTCGATGTCATCAGTTTCTTGAATCCACTCGCATGTTCAACCACGTGATATGATTTCTTACCAATTGTATGTGTCTTCTTACTTACGTTCATACTGATGAGTACGAACACATCGTCTATTGCTACCCAATAGTCTTTGAATCCCATAATAAACTCCTTTTGAAATGGGGTTAACTAAAAATCGGATTACCATAATCCTCTTAAAGGGTGTAATGGTCGAGTTTGGTTGAATTTCAAAATCCTACAATTTTTTTTAAAAACAACTTGGGCATTGACAAGTACTTGACAAGTGTTTTAAGTTGGGGGGACTACAGGGGGGCCAAAAGGGATATTGTAGGCCCGGCATATATATAGTATATATAGTATGGCTATAGAATTAAAAGAATTGGGTTTATTATCATTAGAAGATCAAGAGTCTATACTTAGAGGTATGACTGATGGATACCATCCTATAGAGGTTAATGGTAAAAAGTTTATGATTCCCTATGAAGTAAATGAGTTAGTAGATGATTTGTTTACAGAAATAAGTAAATTAAGAAGGAAACTGAAGGAGAATAGTATTGGAAAGCCAGACAATTAGAGGTAAGCACCATTATGTATTTGATGATATAGAAGAATTTAAAGAACATTTTAAAAATATACTTCCTAGAACTCCAGAGATAAAAGAGAACTGGAGATTTGCTAAAGAGAAAGATTGGGTATTAAGCGATGATGGTAGGATTGTACAGTTATTAAAAGTAGCTGAAAAAGTAAAACATCATGGCGACAGGAAGAATTATAAATTTGCAAGAGGGTGGGTAAGAACAATAGTTGGAACTTTTATTAATCGTGACAATACGGTTATGGATACTGATTTCAGCTCTCATGCTAACAGATACACTTTTTCTAAGACCATAAAGAACCCATCTTCTAGGGTACGAAAACGTACTAAGCCTACTAACAAAGAAAAAGAGTTTGCAACAAATGTTGTAGTTGGCATGGGAGCTGTTAAGGCTTATATGACAGCATTTAGTGAAGAAAATAAAGATAATGCAAAAAAGAAAGCAATGGTGCTTTTAAAACAGGAGAGAATAATGAAAGAAATAGACAAGACTGCTTTAGAAGTTGCTAAAGAACTTGGTATTGACCATGAATATATCCTTCAAAAATTAAAAGATTTAGCAGACTTTAGTGAAGATGATGGTATTATATTACAGTCTACAAAAGAACTAGGTAAAGCATTGGGAACATTAGGAACTACAATTAAACAAAAAGAAATGGGTGTAATTGGAATGTTTCAAGGATTTAGTCCAAAAGAATTAGAGAACGTAGAAAGAAAAGAACTAGTCGAAGACACTAAAGAAAAAGAGTCTTAAATGTTAAGAAAAGATGCGGAAGGCAACATTGTAGGATGTCCTACATGCGGTACTAGGCAAATTAAGAAAGACGGATGGCAGTACTGGAAGACTAAAAAAAGACAGAGGTGGATGTGTAATGGATGTGGTAAGAAGTTCCTTAATCCAAAAATACTAGAAAAAGCCCAATTTGAAACAGAGACAAGAGAAGTAGAACATATTCCGATTGATGAACTGATAGAACATCGAACAAAGCAATTTGACCAAAAAATAAAATCTAAAAAATCTAGAAAGCTCATTAATGTTAATATTAATACTAAAGGCCCGATAGGAATACTTCACTTTGGTGACCCTCATGTAGATGATGATGGCACAGACTTAGCTCAAATATATAGTTTATGTAATCTAGTAAATAATACAGAAGGATTGTTTGCTGGTAATTTAGGAGATATACAGAATAACTGGGTTGGTAGACTATCTTTCTTATTTGGACAACAATCTACATCAGCTAAAGAATCATGGAGATTAACAGAACATTTTGTTAATAGTGTAGAATGGTTATACTTAGTAGCTGGTAATCATGATGTTTGGAGTGGCGATGGTGACCCACTGGAATTTATAATGCGTGATCATTCTGGTATCTATGAACAATGGGGAGCAAGACTTAATCTTATTTTTCCAAATAATAAAGAAATAAGAGTTAATGCTAGGCATGTATTTAAAGGTAATTCAATGTGGAATACAGCTCATGGTGTAGCAAAGGCAGCTCAGATGGGATGGAAAGACCATATACTTACTTGTGGACATACTCATGTATCAGGATACCAAGTACTAAAAGACCCGGCAAGTGGACTAATAAGTCATGCTCTTCAAGTAGCATCATTTAAAATAATAGATGGTTATGCTGAAAAACTAGGATTAGATGATAGAAATATATTTAATGCTCCAGTTACTATTATAGACCCATATTATGAAGATGATGATAATAGATTAATTACCACTATATTTAATCCTTATGAAGGTGCTGAATTTTTAAAATATAAGAGAAACCAATGGAAAGAACACAAAAAGAAAACGAAATCATTTTAGTGCCTGTTCTTGGATATTGGCACTTGGCTAATAAAGGGCCTAACCAATATATACATCATAAAAAAGGTAATTGTTCCATATCTTACAATACTTTAACTTTTGAATCAAATGGCAAATATAAACTCGCAAAACGTAAGCGAAGCTGAAGAAGCCCTTCAACTAGCTCATAATGATTTAATTGCTTTTGGAAAATTATTTTTACCTGATGATTTTATGCGTAGTGAGACTCCTTTTTTTCACTATGAAATGGCAGATTCTATTGATGATATGGAGTGTAAACAGCTTGCTATTATTATTCCCAGAGGTCATGGAAAGACAGTTTTAACTAAAGCATCTATACTAAAAGATTTCGTATTTTGTAATGATGCAGAAAATTTCTTATTCTATGCTTGGGTATCAGCTACGCAAAAGTTGTCTGTGGGTAATATGGATTATGTCAAGCATCATCTGGAATTTAATGATAGGATTAAATACTATTTTGGCAGCCTTAAAGGGAAAAAGTGGACAGAAGAAGATATAGAATTAACCAATGGTTGTAAACTCATTTCCAAGAGTAATGTCGCTGGGATACGGGGTGGAGCAAAACTTCACAAACGATATGACCTCATCATCCTCGATGACTTTGAACATGAGGCAAATACACTTACACAAGACTCAAGAGATAAAAACGCTAATCTGGTTACTGCCGTTGTTTACCCTGCTATCGAGCCTCATACTGGCCGGTTACGCATTAATGGCACTCCTGTACATTACGATTCTTTTATCAACAATCTTCTTACAAACCATGCAAAAGCTAAAAAAGATAATAAAGACTTTGCTTGGAGAGTAATTACTTATAAAGCAATCTTACCTTCTGGAGAATCCTTGTGGTCTTCATTTTTTAACAAAAAGAAACTAGAAGAAAAGAAAAGGTTCTATATAGATTCTGGACAAAGTACAAAGTTCTATCAAGAATATATGATGGAAGTACAAAGTGAAGAAGATTCAGTATGGACAAGAAGACATCTGAAATATTGGACTGGACATTATGAACAAAAAGATGGAATAAATTATCTTGTAAAAGATGGGGAAGATTTACCAGTTAATATATTTATAGGATGTGACCCAGCTACAGATATAGATACTAAAACTTCTGACTTTTCAGTAATAATGGTAATAGCAATTGATCCAGAAAGTAATGTTTATGTACTTGAATATGAGAGACACCGGGCCATTCCTACAGTTGGTAGTAAAGTAGATGGGAACATAATAGGTAAGAAAGGCGTTGTAGATTATATTATAGATTTATATGAGAAATATAATTGTACATCAGCTACAGTTGAAGATGTAGCTATGAACAGAAGTATATTTCAGGCATTAAATGATGAAAGAAGAAGGCTAAATAAGTTCAGTATTGCAGTTATACCAGAGAAACCGGGTGGTACAAACAAACTTAATCGCATCTATAGTGGGCTTTCGGGCAGATTTTCGATGGGTTTGATACATATAAGAGAGTCTCACTTTGATTTATCGCACGAAATAGTTACATTCGGGCCTAAAATGTCACATGATGACACAATAGAGAGCCTTTATTATGCTTGTGTACACTCTTTTCCGCCTAATATGCACAAGGGTAAAAGGAATGATTGGATAAAGAAAATCAGAAAAGCTAAAAGTTGGATAACAGCATAATGGCAACAAAAGAAACTCACGATATATCATTACCAAAAAGTACAAGTAAACTTTCAATGAGGTCTAAAGGAGAACTTGGAACTCAAGGATTTGATGACGGTGGTGCAAAAAAATCATATTGGCAAAGTTTTATACCTCACAATAAGTATCATGTTAAGAGAAGAATTGATACATTATATTCACAACAACAAAGGAAAAGAAATGCCTAGATTTGGAAAAAGATCAAAAGAAAGATTAAAGGGAGTTAATGCAAAACTTGTAAATGTTTTAAATCAGCTCATTAAAATAATGGATGTAACTATTATTGAGGGCCTTAGAACAGAGTCTAGACAAAATGAATTGGTGGCTCAAGGAAAGAGTAAAACTAAATATTCTAAACACTTGGAAGGCAGAGCTGTTGACTTAGCTCCCTACCCAATTGACTGGGAAGATAGAGAAAGATTTCATTATATGGGTGGAATGATTAGAGGGATAGGACAACAAATGGGAGTAGATATCCGCTGGGGAGGCGACTGGGATAGTGATGGCGAGATTAAAGATAATGGCTTCGATGATTTAGTTCATGTGGAGATTAAAGATTAATGAACCCAATAGAATTTTTCCTACAAGGACATAATCTAAAAGATACACAAAAATTAGAAGATATTTTTAAATCATCTTTAGATATTAGCCTTATGCAACTAGCAATTCCAGAATCAGTTGAAAGAAAGAAATGGTTAAAAATTGCAGAAAAAGCTGATCAAGAGAGGGAGAATTTAATTATCAAGTTAAACCGTTTTGAAAATGCAGAATCTACTTGGGAAGATGAGAAAGAAAGAAACTATTTTAAAGAAGTTTTGAGAAAAGAGCTGAAAGAACTTGGTGTTATAGACATTAGGGAGCGTGAGGAAGGTATTAAAAGTGATGTAATTCTTGAAGATGTTCAAAAATTTTATCATGCTACTGACAGAGGATTTATGGCAGATGGCAGGATTTTTATGCGAAGAGAACCATCCGACTCAAAAGGTAAAATGTTGTGGGATAAAACTTACCATCATGAACTAGGACACCAAAGAAGAGCTTTATCTGGAAAGTTTTTATCACAGAAGGGAAAACATTGGCACGATAGACCTGAAGAGCAAGCAGCAATTAAAGATGCTTTGAATGCTTTAGCGAAAAATTATAAAGATGCAGACATCCCGTTTAATAAAATTGATGCGTACAGATGGGTGAGTGAAAGCCCTGAAGTAGAAGCTATGGAAAACCCATCCAGAACTCCATTTCTTGATAGAATGGAATATCTCCCTACAGGATCAGAATATTCTGAAGAAACAGGATATGACAATCCCATAGATTATATGGATGCATTGAATAAATCTAAGTTTGATGCAATGAATACTGGTTTAGATATAAAATACCCAAAATTGTTTGAGGAGTTAAAATTTCCTTCACATCAATATATTGATAAGCAGAAAACTTTTTGGAATTTAATAGAAGATACAGAATGGAACGAATAAGGTAACTAATGGCCAGAGGTAATAAAAAAGTAGTAGACCAAGTACACGATTTATATAGAAAAGCTAACGCATCTAGTAGAAGAAAGTGGGAAAATATAGCACAGCAAGGTTACGAATTTTTTCTAGGTGACCAACTTACAGAAGACGAACAAGATGAATTAAGAAGTGCTGGTATGCCAAATTTCACAGTTAATAGGATTACTCCTGTTATTGAGATGATGAAATTTTTTGCAACTGCAAATACTCCTAGATGGCAAGCTGTAGGAGCTGAGGGAAGTGATGCAGATGTAGCTGCTGTACATGCTGATATTGCAGATTATTGCTGGTATAATTCAAATGGTGATAGTGTTTATGCTCAAGTAATACAAGATTCTCTTATTAAGGGAGTTGGATATATTCAAGTAGATGTAGACCCTAATCAAGATAGAGGATTAGGAGAAGTTGTATTTAAAAGAGTAGAACCATTCGATGTTTATCCAGACCCCACATCCAGAGATTTTTTATTTAGAGACGCAACTTATGTTATGATAAGAAAAGACTTGCCAAAACAGCAAGTAATAAAATTATTTCCAGATAAAAAACGACAGATAAAAAGTGCAAATAGCGATTCTGCTGGAGAAAACGACTATTCTAATAGAGATGCAATGGAAACAGATTTGATATTTCCAGCTGATAGTGCAGGAGATGCTTATGATTCTAAAGGAGAAGAAGATACTATAATAGATTATTACGAATGTTATAGTAAAGAAAAAGTTTTATTTATGAATGTTTTCATAAATATGCCACCTGGGCCTTCTGAAATGGAAGAGCTAAAAAAACAAGTTGAAGTAGACTTAAAAGATTATGAAGCAGAAATGATGGTTCGTGTTGAGGAAAAAGCTCTCCAATTATCAGAAGCTGTTCAAAAAGGTGAAATGATTCAGGAAAGAGCTCAACTTGAATTAGAAAGAGCAAGAAGAGAAGCTATTGAATCTGTTGATCAGCAGAGAATGATTTTATTAAATAAATTAAAAGAAAAAGAATCTAAAATTGAAAATCGTGTAATGACAAAAGCTGAGTATGATATAATCATACAAGATAAAAAAATAGCTGATACAATTGTAGATGCAATTGAATTTCACGAAGATAGAATAAAATTAACAATTGTTGTCGGAGATAAACTTTTATATGACGATGTTTTACCGATAAAAGACTACCCAATTGTTCCATTTGTATATCAATACACAGGAACTCCTTTTCCTATAGGAGCAGTAAGTCCACTAGTTGGTAAACAACAAGAATTAAATAAAGCTCATCAAATATTAATACATAATGCAAATCTAGCATCTAATCTAAGATGGATGTATGAAGAAGGTTCTGTTCCAGAGGATGAGTGGGAAAAGTATTCTTCTGCTCCCGGTGCTTTATTAAAATACAGACAGGGATTTACCCCTCCTACTCCAGTTCAACCCCTTCCACTGAATCAAGCCTTCTACGGAATAACCCAAAACGCAAGGTCGGATATGGAATATGTAGCTGGGGTATATTCCTCAATGCAAGGAGATACAAGTGCAGGCCCTGAGACATATCGTGGATTACTCCAAATGGATGAATATGGAACAAGAAGAATAAAATCTTGGATGCAAAATGTTATAGAACCAGCTTTAGAACATCTTGGTCTTATATTTAAAGATTGGGCTCAAGATACTTATATATCAAATAAAATATTTAGAATTGTACAACCAAATAATATAAATGAAGAAAAACTTGTAGAAATAAATATTCCTATATTTGATGATTTTGGTAATGCGGTAGGTAAATGGAATGATTACGCATCTTCACAATTTGATGTAAGAATAATAGGCGGTTCAACACTTCCATTAAATAGATGGGCATTATTAGAAGAATATTTTAAGTGGTATCAATCTGGATTAATTGATGATGTTGCCATGTTACAAGAAACAGATGTAAGAAATAAAGAAGCAATAATTAAACGTAAATCTGTATATATGCAATTGAGAAACCAATTAGAAGAACTAGACCAAGTTATAAAAGATAGAAATGGAACTATAGAAACACTAGAAAGACAATTAGTACAATCTGGCATTAAAGAAAAAGTACAAGATGCTGATATGTCAATACAGAAAGACGTTCTTGAAAGTGAAGCTGCTCAATCAGCATATAGAAATAAATTAAAAAATGAAACTAATACAAAAATGAAAGAACTAGGAATGGCAATAGGGACTAGACAGAAGGAAATAGAGTCTTCTGAACCTACTGCTAAAGAATAGTTGTTTTTAATGTTGTTGCTAATTTAAATTAAGGAGAAATTATGGCAGATCAAAATACAGACAACCTAGCTATGCTTGAAGATAATAGTATAGATAGCTCTGAAAATGAAGCGCCTAAAGCGGCTGACGATTTTTTTGAAGCTCTTGACCGTAAGGTAAATGAAGGGATACTGGAGCAAGAAGATAAACCAGCAGAAGTGCAAAGTGAAAAAGTAGAGGAAACCTCAGAAATGAGCCCAGAAACTAATTCGCAAGAGCATAATTGGGAAAAGAGATATAGTGATTCTAGCTCAGAAGCACAACGACTTAACTCTCGTTTGACTGAATTAGAACCTTATGTCCCCGTTCTCGATGCAATGAGAAAAGACCCCAATTTAGTTTCTCATGTGAAAAACTATTTTGAGGGTGGTGGTTCAACCCCGAAATCAGTAACGGAGCAACTTGGTTTGGATGACGATTTTATATTTGATGCTGACGAAGCTGTCACAGACAGCAGTTCTGATTCAGCAAAAGTTCTTCAATCTACAATAGATGGTGTTGTACAACAACGACTAGGTAGATATGCAAAAGAACAAGAAAGTCAAACTAATCGTACGACAGCTGAAAAGGAATTTAGATCAAGATATGAAATGAATGATGAACAGTGGAAAGATTTTCTTTCTTATGCTAATTCTCGTTCATTGTCTTTGGATGATATATATTACTTAAAAAATCGTGAAAACCGTGATAAAAATGTAGCTGATTCTGCAAGGAAAGATATGACTGAGCAGATGAAGCGAGTTAGACAGAAACCACAAAGTGCATCTGCAGTTGGTGGAGCAAGTAGGTCTGACGATGTATCACAAGACGATCAAGTCTTCAACAGTATTTTAGGATTGGACTCCGAATTAGAATCGATGTTTGGTTAATTAAGACCAAATATCATAATTAAACTAAGGAGTTTAAGATGCCTTCAGACGTACTAGGTTTAAGTACCTATTCTGACGTAGCAGCTTGGTCTGATGGAACCAGTAAAGATACTGGTGACCTTAGGCGGAAATATAACTTCGGAGATAGAGTTTCTGAATTAGCGATAAATCAAGACCCTTTTTTCCGATTTGTATCTAAAGTTGCTAAGAAGCCTACTGATGACCCTGAGTTTAAGTTCACAGAGCGTAGACACTCTTACCATAGACGATATTCTTATGTCGTTGGTTGGGTAGATGCTAGTGGTGTAGATAATCTGGGTGGTTCTGGCGGAGATGCTGATTTAGTAGCATCTAATGATGGTGGCGACCCTGCATCTATGACAGCTGGTGATACAGTTAAAGTGTATATGGCAACTGATTATAAATCTGGTGGTAACACTCAGAATATTTATGGTCAATCTGGTAGCAAAATAGATATTGGGGCTAGTGGTACTAGACCTGCTTTCTTTATGCAAGACCAAGTTGTTCGTATACCTTTATCATCTACTAATGGTGGTGGAGATGCTGGTAGTGAAATTCTAGGTCGTGTAAAATCTGTAACAGATTCCCTTACTAAAGATAGTAAAGAATGTGTTATGTTGGAATTAGAAGTGGTTAAAATCGCAGCTTCTGGCTATATTTATTTAGCTGGATGGGCTAGCGATGAAATTGCTTTTGGCTCTTCACAAACACAAGTATACGGCAAGAAAATCGCTTCTGAACTTGAACCTGTTAGAAGTCATGTAGTCGGCTCGGCCCATTCACAGGGCTCGGGATACCCCGAAACATGGAAAGACCAACCGTTTACCACAGGATTTGGATTAACTCAAATCTTTAAAACATCGTTGGCAATGGACAATACAACTCGTGCAACAGTATTGAAGTACGAGCCTAACGAGTTCGCAAGAATATGGCGTGAAAAGTTAATTGAACATAAATGGGATATCGAACAAGCTTTGCTTTTCGGTTCTCAAGGTTCAACTAATGGCGTTGCGTATACTCAAGGTGCAGTTGATTTTATTTCTAATTATGGAAATGTTTTCAGCTTAACATTAGCAACAAAGACTCAAGATGATTTTCTTGATGATTTGTCTAATTACCTTGATCCAAGATACAACAATGCAAATGCATCTATATTCTTCTGCGATACCGCAACATACAACTGGCTAAATAAGCTAAGTGGATATTTTGCAAACAACATAAGTATGGTTGGCACTGCTAACTCTGCTCCTGATGATGCGTCATTAGGTCGTTATGACTTTGCTAAGCAAGGTTCTTTAAAACGATTTGGTGTTGCAATTAACGTAATTTCTACTCCATATGGAGATATGAAAGTTGTTAGAAATGTACACTTGGATAAGAGTCCTATTAAGATGCTTGCTATTAACATGAGGCATTGTAATTACAGACCTCTAGTTGGTAACGGTCTTAATCGTGATACTGCCATTCATGTTGGTGTCCAGACTTTA
>Ga0080013_1004323_pt1 | contig 14080 bp, 19 predicted proteins | sample ETNvirenome_6_85_FD_69236 | JGI IMG/M metagenome (GOLD analysis project Ga0080013, IMG submission 69236) | Marine viral communities from the Pacific Ocean - ETNP_6_85 (SPADES assembly) (version 2) | ecosystem: Environmental > Aquatic > Marine > Oceanic | place: Pacific Ocean | collected 2013-06-19
AAGTGGTATCGACGATCATGCGGGTCGCGTACCAAAAACAAAGGCTGGCAGGCACCCCATACACCAATGCGGCATGAAGCGGTTTATTTTCCCACCATTTCCAAACATAATGAGAGTAAAGCTGAAACCAGACAAGTGTTTGGGCGGTGGCCAAAATTAAGCAAGCCTTAATCAGTTCAAAAGTTTGCAATTATCATCTCCGTGCACTTTTCTTTTCGATCGGTTATTCTTCCCCATTGATCGATCATGGTAATGTTGTAATCCTTATAGAGCTTAAAAAGGTCGCGATGTTTAAAATATAAAAGAATGCATTTTTTATCCGAATTTTTAAAAAACTCCAACAATTTTCGATGATAAACTTTGGTTTCTTCATAGCCAGAATTCTTTCCATGCTCAAAAAAATTTTTAGAGTAAGGCCCAACAGGAAACAACAGGTAGTCTCCCTCTTCCACTTTGGCCGCGGCTTTTAAAAAATCTTCTTCTGGCGCATACTGAATATAAAAATTCTCAAATTGCACATTTTTGAGGGCTTGAAGAGCTATAGGATTAAAATGATGTGGAGCAAACGTACCGTGGCCCAGAAACCCTTGCTCAGAGTGGCGATTAAGAAGAAAGAAATAGGCGGCGCGCATTTCGGGGCCCCGTTGTTTCAACCATAGTTCTTGTAATTCATAAAACAATTTTTCATCTAATGCCCCAACATGAGAAACCATCGAAACCACCGCCGCTTTATTTTCCTGCAGGCAGCGCCAAAATTCATAAATTACATATTGCGTAGTGTGGGCCACCACAAAACATTTATCCACCAGATTAAACTCAGGCATTCCCGAAAAAAACAAAAAAGAGTGCACCACACTGCGTGGCTCAACCAGCGTTTTTAAAACAGCAGCTGCTTTAAATGGTTTATGGAAGGGGCGGAGCGGACTCTTCATGTTCCTCTGCCTGATTTCTAAATGCTTGCAGTTGTGATGCTAAGTTTTCCAACGCTTCTCCCTGGGGTGCGGCGGCGGGGGTGCCTGGGGCTCGGTCGTGAGCGGCCTGTTGTTGTTCTTCCATATTGTTTTGCATTTCGTATTGGATATATCCATTAACAATATTCTCCACATCATTAAGCACTTGAAGTTGGCTTACCATCGCCTCGCGCGCTTCATGTAAGGAACGCACTGTCTGGAGGCTCAAAAGACTATTTCCCTTCGATTTACAAAGGGCTTCAATAGCTTTTGTTTGGGAGCCTCGCATTAATTGTTCTACCTTTTGAATCAGTCTTTCCACTTCTTCCGGTAATTCTTTCAATCCAATAGTATATTGTATGTGTACTCTATCGTTCATTTTATCCTCTTAATAGTTTTTTATTTGCCTTAAGTTTGGTCTCGATTAAATCGGGGGATCCCACAACCACAATCTCTGTGCCTGTCTGGCCTCGATTGATAGTGATCTTGGAAAACTGATGATCTAAGTTAAGATTGTCGGGGAGCAACCCCTCTTCATTAAGTTGGCGCATGCGCGCTTCCTCTCGAACCATTACCACGTGTTCGGGATTAACAAACACTTCCCGTAACAAGAACTTTTGTTCGCTTAAAACAGCGCCTGGGCTTAGCACTTCTGTTAGCTTAATAAGCACAGCTTTCTCTCACAGGGTATACGTGTCTCATTTCCACCGAAGCCTCTCTTCCTTGCGCATATACACGATACGTGTTAGCAGCATCTTGGCGAATAAAGACTGCCATGGTTGGCTTCTCGGTGGTGGTTAGATTATATGACTTGTTATCCATATCAAATAGTTTAACATCTTGTGGTATATAAATTAAATCTCCATGTTCCATAATTTTACTCCGTTTGTATAATTCCAAAATTAGTCGTTACTAAAGTACCAGCACAGCTGGCGGCATTTTGAAGTGCAGTTTTGGTGACTTTTACAGGATCAATAATGCCTTCTTCGATCAAATTAACTATCTCACCGTTGCGAAAATCCCACCCGTACTGAGACTCTAGGGTAAGTATCTTCTCGATGATTAAATCAGGAGATTCTCCTGCATTAAGCGCCATTTGACGAATCGGTGCGATGCAGGCTTCCTGCACAATAGACGCGCCTAGGCCTTGTTCGCTACTTCCGTCTTGGGTAATGATAGCAATTGCGCGGGATGCGCGTAAAAGGGCCGAGCCACCGCCGGCAACAATTCCTTCTTCTTGTGCAGATCTCACAGCCTCTAAGGCATCTTCGATACGATGTTTTCTTTCTGTCATCTCTACTTCTGTGGAGCCTCCCACTTGTATGACAGCAACCCCCGACGCCAGACGCGCCACACGATTTTGAATTTCGTTCGCTTCTTGAAGGGTGCTTGTATCCTTAATAGCTTCCTTGAGGGTTTCGATCTGGTGATCGATACTCTCTATATCACAGGCACCGCCCACTAAAGTAGTTTGGAATTTCCCGCTTTCAATAAACTTTGCGGCGCCTAAGTGTTTCATCTGGGTGTCCGGGAGTTTAATTCCGCTTTCGCGACTAATGAAAGTGGCACCCGTTGACAGGGCTAGATCTTCGAGAAGGTGTCGTCGTTCCTCCCCGTAAGCTGGGGCCTTAATGGCTGCTATTTTTAAAGTTCCGCGCATGGCATTCATAATCATGGCGGCGAGCGCCTGGCCCTCAATTTCTTCCGCCACAAGTATTAATGGGCGTCCTTCGCGTGCAACCATTTCAAGCACAGGCAGAACTTGCTCTACCGCACTAATTTTATGATCTGTAACAAGCAACAGAGGGTCATCATGATGCATGACAGCGCGGCGTTCATCCGTTACGAAGGCCGACGCACAGTATCCTGCATTAAATTTAAATCCTTCTGTTACATCTAAAGACGTCTCTAGTGAGCGGGACTCTTCAATGGTAATAGACCCATCTTGCCCTACGCGATCAACTGCCATCGCAATAAGGTGGCCTATCCGCGAATCATTATTGGCCGAAATGGTGGCGATGTGTTCAATTTCTTCCAGGGACGTGACAGGTATGGCCATATCCGATAGTTTTCTTAAGACTTCCTTAACTGCTAAGCCAATGCCGCGCTGAAGCTCCACAGGCGATACGCCCGATGCAATAAAGCGCTGCGCCTCTTGAAGGATCGAGCGCGCGAGTACAGTGGCAGTCGTTGTGCCATCACCAGCGGTGTTGCTAGTTTCGATGGCAGCTTGTTTAATCACCTGCACGGCTGCGTTTTCAAATGGATCATCGCATGCAACAAAGGCGGCGACAGTCACACCATCCTTCGTGATGAAGGGTGTCTGGCCTTTCTCTTGAAGGAGAACATTTCGGCCTCTCGGGCCAAGCGTAGAAGCAACATTGTCTGCTAGCTTGTTGGCTCCCTTCATTATCTTTTGTTGTAGTGTTTGGTTGTCGTCATATGCGCGACTCATTAATACCTCACAGTTGTATATATATTATAATCGCATTCGAAAGGAATGTCAAGTTTTATTTTTAAGCTTCATCGGGCTTAAGTTCTTCGGTTTTGCCTTCAATGTTGTCCGCACTGCTAATCGCTGATTCGGCCTTCTTGGTATCTTGAAGTCCCCCAGCAAAGAATGAGTTCAAGCTGTCAGATAATACTTGAAGATCCCCAAAGATGCTAAATACATTGGTATTCAAAGCTGCAACAGACTCGTTTAACATGGTTTGAAGAGAGTCCGTTCCTATGCGTAACTCCCCCTCTATGGGACTAGCATCACCTTCCGCGCCCTTTTGTCCTTGCGCCAGCTTCACCACTTCCCCTCGGTTCAAAGCAAATTGGAGTTCGTTTAAGTATCCGTTCGAGTTGAGGAGGGCCCTTTTCTTTTGGCTCTCGTCTAATCCTCCGTATGCCTCGGCCGAAGCTTCTGCTGCTTTGGCAATTCTATTGATATTGGTTTTATTGCGCCCAGTCTTGCCTGGGCCCTTGGGAAGCACATACTTCTTAAAGGCAGGGCGTATTTGTCCTATCTTTTCTTTTCGAGCGCCGCGGAGGTCTCTGAGTTCATCTACAACGGCATCCAACGCGCCTTGGATGGCGCCCATAATGGCTCGTGTGTCGGCTTCCTCCGGGATCCCCTCGATTCCTCTCAAGATCTGTTCCATGTTGAGAAGGTTTTGGCCTTTTAATTTATATCGGCGCATTTTGCCTTCGCCTCTTTTGGGGCCGTATGTTAAACTAAGCATCTCGTCGGTCCCGTATTGAAAATGGGGGTCAGCAGTAATAGCCGTCGCTAGCGCCTGATCGCCTAGTGCCGCGGTGAGATTTTCTACAAAAGCGGTGTGGATATCGGCCGGCACAATTTGGACCTTCTCGGGGACCTCTCCTTCCGCTCCTTCTTCTCCAAGCGGAAGAATAATGCAGCGGGCCGAAAATGCCTTGGTATCCTTTAAAATCTCCATCACATTGTCCAACGTGAAATCGAACTTATAAAATTTGAGAGTGCCGTCGAGGGCCTCGCGCGCGCCCTTTAAATCTTTGGTAACGACTAGATAGGTCATCTTGCCGTCCCTTACCAAGTCATCCACTAGGGCCTCAAAGCTGCCTCCCACCTCAACCGTCTTTTCATTATAGAGTTTTAAGCTGACGAGGGTGCCGCTTTCATCTACAAAGTCGGCAATAGTCTCGGCCCCAGAAGCAGGGATCTGCTTGCCACCCAGCAATGTCGCCAAGAATGATTCGAAATTAAAACCAGCGGCCGACGCATTGAAGTTGGCAATGATCTTGGTGAGAGTCTTATAAAATACAAGAAACGAAATGACAGTTTTAATTTGTTCTGCGGGGCTCTTACCGGCGCTTCCGCTTTTTATGAACTGCGCGGGGTTGTCAGCTAAGCTTGACAGCGCCGCAAGCTTCTGCGGTAGCGCTTCCATGCCTCCCGACTCGCCCACGATATTGCTTAAGTAATCCTCAAGCAATTGTCGTTCTCGACTTTTAATAGCCGTTCCGCCGCCTTCAGGAGTTCTAACATCGGCCCACCCCAATTCTGATACCTCGATGTCGGGAATCATAGAAATGGTGAGGGTGTGCTCTTTTCCTTTTTTGCTCTCCTTTATGACAAAGGAGAGTGGTATTTCCATTACTTCCTCAATCATCTTGACCAGTCTTTGAGGTGTAATTGTTCTCTCTTTCTTGTTATACTCTTCTCTTAGGATGTTTCTCAAATCAGACATTTAAAAACCTCACACAATTATGTCAGCAATACCTAATTCTACCGCTTCTTCTGCAGATAAATAGACGTTAACGTTGCGTTCTAGCATCTTTTTTACATCCTTTTTTGTCATATTTGTTTCACTAACCAAACAATTTATGTACATTTTTTGAATCTGTTCGACTGCTTCCATTTCATTTATGAGATTATGAATTGGGCCATGATTTCCTGCAACAACGGAATGAAGCATCACACGACAGTTCTTACCAATCCTTCGCTTACCTTTGGTGCCAGCGGCCAACAATGGCACTCCTGCCGACATTACCTTCCCTACCCCAATCGTATGAATTTCAGTTTCTTCTCGTACTTGTCGCATAATGTCATAAAGAGCAAACATGTCATCCGCATTTCCCCCATAAGTGGAGATATAAAATTCCACGGGCTGCTTTTCGGACTCTGCACATGTGCGATTTGTTTCATTTAAGAACAATAAGGCATGAGCCACTTCGGCAACCTTTTCTTCTACAACTTCGGTGAACAAGCCGATGGTACGCAACTCAGGTTGGGGCTCTGCGCGCGATGGCGCCAACTCCTCTAAAGAAGCAGGATCTAAAACGACGATCTTGCTATTAGGCTTGGGGTCGGTAGCTAAAATCTTATTAATAAATTCTTTTATTTTATGAATCATCGGAATCTCTCCAAAATGCTAAAGCGGGGTCTCGATAAATCTCTAGATATTCCATGGCACTTTTCCATTCAGTAAACTCAGCCGTCCTTCTAAAAAAAGAGGGATGCAATTCCAGCAATACGTCCACAGAGCGTGTCTTAAGCCTCTTTATATCTTCTTCAAAACGAAGTTGGGTTGTTGTGATCGCGGCACTGTTTTTATCCGTCGTTGCCAAATGGTATAAAGTAGTTTCATGGGCATATGTTAATTGTTCTAGCGCTTTGGCCATGGCTGATAAATAAATAACATGAGAGGACTTAATAACGATCAGGCCGAGCCTCATTGTTCTCAAAAAATAAAAAGTTTTGTGTGTAAGATATCCAAAAAAGAATACCAGCAAGTACAGCCACCAGGGTTCCATTCATATCTCCAAAAGAAAAGGCCGCCAACTTGCGTAGCGGCCTTTACATTATAACCTCTCGTAAAACAAATGTCAAATTATTTTGTAGATGTTAATCGGGCAAGAATTCTTTCAGCTAGTTGAGTGGCCAATTCTTCTTTTTCGTTTTGCTCCGCCAAACGTGCCACAACGCGGCGGGCTACTTCATTAACAACCTCTTCCTGAGACTCGTACATATCGCGGGCGCCAGGCTCATCTTCAACAGCGGCGAGTTCAATGTCCATTTCGTCGCCACCCATCCCGTCTTCGTCGTCGAGGGACACATCTTCGTCCTCAACGTCTACGTCTACGTCTTCCAGATCACCTTCTACGGAGACCGGAACACCAGTAACGTCGGCAATTGTGTCAGCTAGCGCCTGAACAAGCTCTTCGACACTAGCTTCGCCAGTATCTTCCATTTCGCCGCCAACGTCGTCTTCTGCATCAACATCCAGTGCGACGTCTACGTCATCGCCGCCCATCGGGTCGGCATCAGCGACGTCTAATTCCATTTCTTCTTCATCTTGTTCTTCTAGTCCAAATCCCATTTCCTCAAGGCGGCCCTGATTCAGTGGTCTAAGTTCAGCTAGTTTCATGAACTGGCGGATTTCGCCTTCCGTTAAAAGTGTCTTACGAGCCATTATAATATCTCCTTGAATAAACTCATCTGTAAATAGTTTGTAGTTTTCTAATTTCCTTAAAAAATGCGACGACTACTCGTTAAGCAACGGATGTCGCTTTATCTTTTTAAGCGCTTGGGTTTCTATTTGTTTAATTCGGGCAAACGAAACGCCGATCCTTTCCCCTACTTCGCGGAGAGTAAAACCTCCGCCATTGGTATAAATAGAGATTAAACAACAGTTCTGATCGTCGGGGTAGTCTATCCATTTGCGACAATTGGTTTCCTTACATTGTTTCTTGTTCAAGATACAATTACGTGCACAATGTTGTAAGCCATCTTTTATCATAGTTCGGGAAACTCTTCTTCCAGTAAATCAAAAATATTATCGATCTCCCCTTCATTGAGCGCGTGGTCTTTTAAAGTTTGGGCGCCCTGTTTCCGAAGGGCAGCCGATTTAGTTTTGCGCTTCACGGATTGCGCTTTAATTTCATCTATGTAAGATCGTATCTGTTGGTCACCATCAATATAACCGCTAATAATGTGACGAAAAAATTCCGATTGTCGCAAGCCATCATATCTTAATTGCACAATTAGTTGCGCGTGGCGGTGGTCGTTCTCGGTGAATACTATTCTTTTGGTTAAGTTGCCGTAATCTATATCGTTGCTCATCACCACTTTCTTCCTATGATATGTGTGTGACCCTCGGATAAACCAGATGAGGTTTGTTTAATGAATTGTGCTCTCGTGTGAAGCTGCGAGATGCTTCGTGCTCCTGAATACGAAAGGCCTGAGCGGATGCCGCGTTCTATATCGTTAAGAATGTATTTGACACCGCCTCTATAGGGCACTGTCGACGACACCCCTTCAAACGATGTATACCTGCCGCGCCAACTAATTTGAGCTTCTTTACTGGCCATGCCGCGGTATATCTTCCATCGTGAGCCATCCTTTTCTTCGATAATCTTCCCGGGCGTTTCATTGGTGCCTGCTAAGAGGGAGCCGCACATCACAGCATCCGCACCTGCGGCCAGGGCCTTTACGATATCGCCAGCATTGCGAATGCCGCCGTCGGCAATGATTGTAACGTTTCTATCGGTTCGGGCGCAATCTAAAATTGTTTGGAAACCTGGCAGCCCGTGGCCTGTCTGCAGCCGAGTAGAACAGATGGAGCCTCCTCCGATGTTACATCGAACAGAATTTGCGCCCCAGTCTGCGAGATCGTTAATCCCTTCGAGCGTGGCCACGTTGCCTGCCATTAGATGAAATTTATCTCCAAAGGCTTTGCGTAAATTAAGCAATGCCTCTTTCATCAGTATATGGTGGCCGTGCGCCACATCGACACAAAGAAAGGTGGCTCCTGTTTTTACCAGGGCGGCGGCCCTGTCCATATGATCCTCGGTGGTGCCAATAGCGGCGCCTATTGTGGGGGTTTTTTGAGGTGAAATGTCGTGGACCAGTTGGACCATTCTGCACTGTTTTTCAATTGACACGTATCGATGAATGATGCCTCCTCCTCCATATTTAGACATGGCGACCACCATCGGACTTTCCGAAATAGTGTCCATGGGGGACGATAGGATAGGTAGCTCAAGCGTAAGGCCGTTGCCTAAATCAGCAGAAATATCAATTTCCGCTCTAGATTTGATATCAGAATATTGAGGAACAAGTAATACATCATCATAAGATAGAGCATTAAGCATTATTTCTCCTTTTCTATAAAGTCTTTGATCTCACGGATCCGATACCATGTTTTCTCGTGGGGATCCTCGGGATCGGCCAGGATGCGTATCTTGATTTTAGCGCCTCCTGTTTTTATCAGTGAAATCGTTGGGACGCCATAGAAATTTAGTTGTTTTTCAATGGCGGGATAATCTGTGATGTTAAAGGCGAAGAAATATAAATCAGAATAATTTTCATCGTTTGATAATTCTTCATAGTATCCCTGCAAATTGTGGCAAAGGTGACATGTGTTAGAATAAAATTTAATGATGCAAGTCGCCTCTTCCTTGACTTTTCCGCCAAGAATCTTCTTGAGGGCTGTTCGAGATAATCTATTTACGCTCATCAAGCACCTGTTGGGTTTTGTGGATGCAGTCGGGGCAAAACACGCGCACCACTTCTTGTTTGACTACAACCTTCCATGATTGTACCATCTCTTTATCTTTCTTGTCAAACTCTTTTTTACACGCACTGCACTGTTCAGGTAGTTGATTAAACTGAAAAACTTTTTCGGAAAGATTTTTAGCAGCGTCCTTCCCCATCTTTTTTTCTACTTGGCGGCGCAGCTTGCGGTTCATCGATTTATTGCTCCAAACAATTGGTGCTTGTTGGTGCCCTCAAACACCACCACGGCAGATGGAAATGGAGCACTGTTTGTGCTGTCTCCAAACTTAAGGCGGCCCTTCACAAAGTAAACCTCGTCAGCTTTCATAATATATTGATGCCAATATTTGGTGTCGGTGCGGGCGGGGATTAACATCACAACTTTGGTGTGTTGTTTGCGTGACTCCTCATACCCCTTCTGGATCCATTTATCGATCCCTCGACCATACGGAGGATTAACAAAGGCTGTGTATCCTTCCCAATTTTGAAGAAGTCCGTCTTGATCTTCGCTAAAAAAGTTAATACACTTGGTATTGGAGGATGCCGCACAAGGATCTAAGTCGAACGGCCCAAATCTCCAATTAAGTTTATCAAAAAAATCTTGTGGAGTTTCCCATTCGCCAGTTTTAGAGGAAAACATTACCACTTTCGTATTAGTGTCCATCGGTGCTCCCTAGTGCGCCGTCGCCGCGAGAACTAATTGTCATTGGATAATTATATAAAGTATCCTCGGTTGTTTCAACTGGTCTAAAATGAACAACTGGCACCATCACAAGCTGTGCAATCTTATTGCCTGGAGCAACTACTTGGCTCTCTACCCCTACGTTGTGGAGGTTAACAAAAACCTCTCCTTCGTAGCCGGAATCAATCACGCAAGCGCCTACCAACAACTGTCGCTTGGCCGCTACACTGGACCGGTTCTTTACTTCCAGCATGTAACCGTGGGGAATAGCAAATTTCAAGCCTGTCGGAATTATGCGACTGGTGTTGGGTGCCACGTAGATCTTTGCGTGTGGGTTCTCAGGAGAATAATGCACATCTAGCCCTGCGTCTGATGGATTGGCGCGCGAGGGCGTAAAAGCCGTCTCCCGCACCTTTGCATACTCAACTATCATCGGTGTCCTCGCCGGAAATTAGCGTGAAGTTTTCAACAACCTCATCAATATTGTATTTTTGCTTAAAAAGACGATATGCCTTTACGGCTGCTCGGATCTCGTCCGTGTTGAGCCATCCGTTCTCGCGAAACTCTGAGCGTAGTTCACGCTTTTGCTCCTGATAAGGTTCGATGCACTCTTCAATAGCGGATAGGGAGCGAATATACTCCTTAACGTATTGCTTTTTCTCTTCGTATGTTGTGGCCATTAAGCCCTCCTTTGTTTACATATAAAATATAACATCCAGACTCATTAAAGTCAAGCACTTTGTCACTTAAACTTGAAATTAACTTTAGTTTCTATTTTCATTTCGGGGACATGTAGGTGATTGGCAAGATTATGTTTCTTCGCTTCGTCAGCGTCCAAAAACCAATCCGCGTGCCCCTTCTCGTGAATCATGTCAAGAAAATAATCTTTATGGTGGCCACAATTCTCTGCCATCATTTGATATACCTTCTGGTTTAATCTCTCGGTTTCTTCTGCGCCGGCTTTTATTTCTTCTATCTTGCCCCAATTCATCGAACTAACATCATGAATCATAACTGTGGCATCGGGATCCATATAGCGGCGCCCTTCCGCACCAAAGCTAAATAAGATAGCACCGCAAGACATGGCTTTTCCTTGCACGATAGTAGCTATAGGAACCTTTGAGTGTCTAATGTCCGATATCATTGACATTAAACTATACACCTGTCCGCCATAGCTATCAATGATAACAGGCACCACGGGTTGTCCTGTGTTTTGTGCTTTCGTCATTAAGTTGGTAAACTCTTTGGCGGCTGGCTCATCAAATTTACGCACCCGAATAATCGTTGGAAGGCCATCGATTAAGCTTGGCTCCTTTAAGAGCGGACTAAAGTATTTTATAACGTTCATGGTTTATCCTCTATTGGAAAGTTTAATACTGCGAATTCACCGAAGAGTTCTATTGCTTTTCTATCATATGCTCTCGCTGCTTCTTCGGCTGTACTGTAATGACCAAGGCAATAGACCTTTCCCTCTTTTTGTATTTTGGCGCTGTAGGGGTTAAGCTTGCTGTCTCCAGTCTTGTAAGCACCTTTAAACCCAGTTGAGTTTTGCACAGTCTTGCTGCGGTTCATCATGTTCTGAGACATTGTACAGATACGGATATTCTCTTTTCTGTTGTCTAATCCATTTCCATTTATATGATCCACCATCATTCCCTTGGGGCATCCGGCCAAATCTCTATGCAACAATATGGGAGTCGGCCTTGAGCCATCCGCTCTACGGGGCAAATTTCTTTTAGCATAGTAGGTGCTGTGTCCCCTCATAAGAGACCATTTGTATTGACTGACTTTATCCCAATCTTCTTCGTCCAGATGGACGATATGTCTCCCATACTTTGGACTCTCGATGATCAACTCTCTTGTTTCCATTTTTTACCCTAGTTGTCTAAATGTTCTTCCAATCGCATAGGTGCTGAATCCCCAGTTTGGATCATATTTCAAATTGGCCATGTATGGGCGATTCAGATGTATGCGATCTTTCTCTGGCTTAACTCCCCAACACCTGATTCTGGTTAATTCGTTGTTAGAATCAATCACCTCAACAATCCAGTAAAGCTTACCATTCTTAGTTTTTCTCGGAACAATCTTGCGGGGAATAAACCAGCACAGTTGGAGACCAGGATCAAACTCGGAGATGGGGGGCACAAACTTTTCTTGTAGTTTCTCAATTGTTTCTGGGGTAATCACCAAATTCATTGGAAAAATACCAGTTAAATCTGTCTTGAACTGAATGATCTCTTCTTCGGTGAAGTCTCCTTCGGGTCTGTAGAGTTCTAAATTTTCGTTAAACTTCTTTAGGCTTTTGGGGCGCTCAACAATGCAGGCGGACCAGAAATGCTTGCGGCCAGTAAACCTATCGTCCACTATGTTATCAAGGGCTCCCCCTCGACATAGCGCATCGAGTGCTTTCTTATTCAGCTTGCTGTACGACACTCCTTCACGAAACAGCAGATCCTCTGCATTCATGAATGGGCGATTATCCAGCACTTGCTCAATTGCTGCCATTCCAAGTCCCTTGATGGAGGTCAGCGGTTGAATGAGGGTCTTCCCATCGTCGCTGATCTCCCAGACGGTGCCTGACTTGTTAACATCAAGCGGAGCAATATCAAACCCATACTGCTTTGCAATATTGATTGCCTTTTCCTTGCGAGTTTCTGGTTCCTTATCCAAGAACGCTGCCATCCACTCCGCAGGGTAGTAGTTCCACAGCCATGCACACTGGAATGAGATGATGCTGTAAGATACTGCGTGTGACTTGTTGAAGCCATAGCCGGAGAAGTATTCGAACTTATCCCATACTGACTGAGCCTCGTCTCGTGCAATACCCTTCTGACTGCATCCTCTAATGAACTTATCATGCAGCTTGGCCTTGACGCTCCCCTTGCCAGTGCCCTTTTTGGTCAACACCTTGCGGAGCATGTTGCCTTCATCAAGGGTCAGGCCGCCAAGCTTGTGGGCAAGTAGGGCAATCTGTTCTTGAAAAATGAGGAAGCCAAAAGTCTCTTGGGTGATCTCGCGTGATTCATCTGTCAAGTACTTGATGTAGTGGGGGCTTTCCTTGGCCTCAACATACTCATCATGCACGTTGGCCGACAAAGGCCCTGGTCGATAGATGGACGTTATTGCTGATACATCAATAATATTGCGAGGCTTCACGCGCGTACAGAACTTCTGTGCGCCTTGCTCTGTGAACTGAAATACGCCTGCCCACTTGCCAGCGTGAAAAATGTTCTCATATACTTCTTGGTTGTCCATATCAATTACATCAGGGTGAAGATGTTCATTATAATATTCTCGCACCTGAGCAAACGTTGGCTCTTCAATATCATGATGACGACGGAGAATGTGCTCGATGCATCCTTCCATCATCTTAAGAGTTGACAGCCCAAGAAGATCAAACTTAATGAACCCCATAGGCTCCAAGTGTCTTACATTCTGGCCTTCTGCCCACGGCGCCTGACGCACACCCCCAGAATTAATAAGGGGCATGTTCTTATCTAGATTCTCAGCAATCACAACTCCTCCCGCATGGCGCGAACAAGATCGCACCTGCCCAACAAGGCCTTCGACGTGAGTTTTAACCGCAGGGTGCTTGGCCAAATAGGTTTGCAGCGATGGAGAAAATTCCATAACCTCTTCCCACGTGGGAGCATAAACGCCTGCCTTAATGCCGTGCTTCTTTTTCGCTTCTGGGAGGGCTTCACGCATCATGATAGATGTAACCGTGTTGACCTCCGTGAATGGGATATTATAAAGTTTGGAGATATCCTTAATTAAACTTTTGAGCTGCAGAGTGTTCCAATTGGAAATTGGTGCAACGCAGTCTTCTCCCCACATCTCCACCAGCTTCTCTTTAAGTGTCATGCTATCAGATACATCGTAATCAATATCAGGATAATCTGTGGCGTCTGATCGCAGAAAGCGAGAGAATAAGAGGCCATGGCGGATCGGATCCACTTGGGTAATACCTAATGCATATGCAACCAAGGATCCAGCAGCAGATCCGCGGCCCGGGCCTGGAAGCATCATATCGGTTGCCACATCAACGATGGATTTCATCGTCAGAAAATATTTGGAGAACCCACGATCATCAATAACTCCTAGCTCCTGTCGTAACCGATCCGTATATTCTTTGTTAGTGTGTAGTCCATGCCCTTTCAGGCCTTCAAACGCGTACTGCACAAGCGCCTGTGTTGCTGTATAGCCTGCTGGGACAACAAACTCTGGTAAGCGTACGGTGTTATCGGGTAAAAACGTTTCAACTCGCTCATGAGCAATTCGATGTGTCTCTTCAATGCTCTTCAAGATGACTGCATCATCATATTCAAAACCACACGACTTTGCATATTGCTTGTAGCTGGCCCACATCTGGTCGCCGTTCTTCGGATACAGTTCATATCCGATCTCTTCAACGCCGGCGGG
>Ga0080013_1004325_pt1 | contig 14074 bp, 11 predicted proteins | sample ETNvirenome_6_85_FD_69236 | JGI IMG/M metagenome (GOLD analysis project Ga0080013, IMG submission 69236) | Marine viral communities from the Pacific Ocean - ETNP_6_85 (SPADES assembly) (version 2) | ecosystem: Environmental > Aquatic > Marine > Oceanic | place: Pacific Ocean | collected 2013-06-19
AAACAGAAAAAATAAAACGATTAAGACTAAATAGTGATTTAAGAAATAAAATTGCTAGTCGTTTCAAAGTACACATTGAGGCAGAAGATACTCAAGAAAAAGAGAAGTTTTTTGAGTTGAGAGAAAACTTTAAAGACTTGCAAGATAAGACTTGGAAACTTGCAGAACAATGTGTTCGTAAAGCATATCCGCAAGAAGATGTTGATACTTGTCATTATCTTGAAAGTAAATATCCGAATGTAAATACAGTTGCAAAAGATAGTTGTTTTCATTTTGGTTATATGAATGAACCAGATGAGAAAGATGAAGATGACAAGTATGTATCTAAACATTTTGATTTTAGATTAGGCGGTGATATTGACGGAATAGACCGACAATCAAATCAAGATGAAGATGACAATTGGGGTAGGAAAGACCATAGAGACTTTGCTTATGCTTATTTTAGAGACGAGTTGAAAGCAAAAGAGGGTTGCAATCCAGATATAAATATAGAACAACATGGTAAGGAAAACAATCCACACAAAACTAAATACCAAGACAACAACGACAGGGCATTGGGATTTAATTCTGGTAGAAATAATCTAACTTCTTATTCTGATAAATGGAACAAAGAATATGAGTTGGATTTGATTGGTCGTGAGTATTGCCGAGATAGACAGATTGCAATTCAAAAAGAGGAATTTCAAACTTTCTTAATTTGGCAACAAGCAAAAGGGCAATTGATTATTGCACACCACAAATGGATTGATAGCATTTTAAAACAAATGAAATTTGTTAAAGATGTAATCAAAGGTTATAAATATTTAGACGAGGCAATTGAGTTTGCAAAAGAAAGTGATTTAAATATTAATGACGCAGAAATAATCAGAACTAACTCAACTGGATTAACAATTTACAATCCAAGCAACGCGGCACAAATGCTAAAATCAATGAAGAATAAAAATGTTAGTAGAAAGGATAAGATACTAGCAAGAGTGCAATATAATAAAGAAAATAGTGTAAATTAAAGGTTGATTAATGTATGGGATAATGTATTATCCCATACATAACAAAGAAAGGATAATTTATGAACACAAATAAAAACTTTTATATAGTTTATTATGCAAAGAAACATAAGAAACATATAACAAGACTTGGAAAGCACGACGAAAAAAGCAGATATGGAGTAAACAAAAAAGGCGAGCCTTATTATGTTTATTATGACCTAGACGCACATAATTATAGATGTGCAACTAAATCGTGGAAAGTGAGGTCAGCATAATGACAGATAAAGTTGATAGCGCAATTTATATTTTTGACTCGGAATATAACCGAGTCAAAACAATTAGACTCCAAACTTTTTTAAATAGAGTTAATCATACATTAAGACACGAAAACCAAACTTACTTTGCTTTAAAAGATGACGCGATTAAGTTTAAAAAGGAGTGCGACATATGAAATATTGTCAAGGACCACTTTGCCATACTTACAATACAAAGGATAGGAAACGAGGACCAAAAGGAAACAAAGTAAATCAAACTAGAAGAAGAACATCAATGTATTATTTAAATGGCAATGCTTGTTCTTTAAATTGTGCTAACGATTGGTTTGAAGAATTTGGCAATCGTGCAGTTGATTACTTTGGCAGAATAACTCAACCGATAGTATTGACCGAGAATAATGCTTGGTGCAAGAGGTATCGTTATACTTGGCAACGCGACAACAACGAAAGTGAGTATTACTCTTATAATATAATTACGAACGAGGAACGAGATTTGACAGACGCGCAATACAATGATAGTAATTATACATTAAATACATAGAAAGGATAACTTATGATAATAAACTATAACAATAAAGACATCACAATACCTAAACCATTTGACCAATGTTTCTTTGGTAGCAATCCACAAAAAGAAATGACAATACATAATAGGTTTAATGATGAACACCACCAGCAATCTGCACAGCTACCAGCTTTTGCAGTAGCTATCTATGATACTATCATAGGCTCTGAAATGTCAGAGGACTATGACACTATGCAAAAGGGATTGACTTGGTTTCAAAAGAACTTCACCGACGCTTACTTCAAACTACTAGACTAATCACAGAACTCTAAACAAGTAGAATGGACCCCTAGAAATAGGGGTCCATTTTTTTTGGCTTTTTGCTTGAGAACTATGGGCCCACCCACCCACCCTTAAAAGGGGTCCCAAAGTTTTGACCTTTAGACTTTGATTTAGACATAGATGTGCTATAAAACCATTATGAGAAGAAAACAGAGTTGAAAAAATTCTGCAAAAAAATTTATGAAACAAGAAATTATAGAAAAACTCCCGCCCGACGCCCAAAAAGAATTTCTCAAGCTAGCAATGAAGCTAGACGAAAAAACAAAGCAAACTAAAGTCCACGATTCGTTTTTAGATTTTGTTCGACACGTTTGGCCACAGTTTATTGAAGGTAAACATCACCAAAAAATTGCGGAAAAATTTAATGACATTGCAAACGGCAAAATTAAAAGATTAATCATTAATATGCCTCCAAGGCATACAAAATCTGAGTTTGCATCTTTCTTACTTCCAGCCTGGATGGTCGGACGTAAACCGGATTTAAAAATAATCCAAACGACCCACACAACTGAACTCGCGATCCGCTTCGGACGTAAAGCGAAGACTTTAATTGATAGCCCAGAATACCAACAAATTTTTAAAACTCGGCTAAGAGAGGATAGTCAAGCTGCTGGTAAATGGGAGACAGCCCAGGGTGGTGAATACTACGCAGCCGGTGTTGGATCGGCCATCACGGGCCGTGGAGCGGACTTACTGATCATCGATGACCCTCACTCTGAGCAAGATGCCTTGAATATGCCGGCGCTGGAACGTGCTTATGAATGGTATACATCAGGACCTCGTCAAAGACTTCAGCCAGGGGGCGCAATTGTCCTCGTTATGACAAGATGGAATATGAAAGACTTAACTGGAGCATTATTAAAATCTCAAAAAGAATTAAAATCCGATAAATGGGAAATTATTGAATTTCCAGCTATTATGCCATCAGGGAAACCTGTTTGGCCAGGATATTGGAACAAAGATGAACTCGATGGAGTTAAAGCTTCCCTTTCTATCGGAAAGTGGAACGCGCAGTGGATGCAAAACCCAACAGCGGAAGAAGGTTCCTTAATTAAGAGAGAATGGTGGAAGACTTGGGAAAAACCTTATGTTCCTCCATTACAACACGTTATACAATCTTACGATACCGCTTATTTAAAAAAGGAAACAGCCGATTATACTGCTATCACCACCTGGGGTGTTTTCTATCCCAATGCAGATAGTCCTGCCAATTTAATCTTGTTAGATTCTTATAAGGAACGTGTAGAGTTTCCAGAACTCCGGAAAGAAGCCTTTCGGCAGTACAGATATTGGAATCCTGAGACGGTAATCATAGAGGCTAAAGCTGCTGGATTACCTTTGACTTATGAGTTGCGTAAAATTGGTATTCCTGTTATAAATTACACTCCTAGCAAAGGTCAAGATAAACACGCTAGAGTAAACGCCGTTTCTCCTCTCTTTGAGTCGGGAGTCATCTGGGCGCCCGATGAAAAATTCGCAGAAGAGGTTATAGAAGAGTGTGCATCATTTCCTTACGGGGATCACGATGATTTGGTGGACAGTACAACACAAGCGGTAATGAGATTCCGACAGGGCGGCTTTGTGGTTCACCCTGAAGATTATAAAGATAAGAAAATGCCGCAAATTGAGAGAACATATTACTAATGGCGAGTAAACTTTTATTAAGAATTTTAACAGCAGCCCGACCTGGCATTCGACAAGGTGTCTTGAAGATGCAAGATGTCGTTCAAGAGTATTTTAAACAAAGCGGCGGTAAAACTATTGATCCCGGTGAGAGAGCTATTATTGAAAATGAATTCATAGAATTTGCACCAAGCAACGTTACCACTCCGGATATATTTAAAAATTTTTTAAATGAAGGGGAAATTGTCAAAAAACCTTCTACAAGACCAGGTAGAATTAACTATGCAGCAATGGAAGATAAACTTGGCACAAAGCTAAGAGGTGATGAAACTTTTGACGAATTATTAGAAATAGAAAAAGGTGGACAAGGAATTGGTTCAATGATTCCTAAACAGTATCGGGGATACAATCTAGAGAAAGGTGGTGAGTATACAAAAATTCCACATCCACTTCGTATGGATGACATAATTGCGTCTGAAAAACCCATTGATAAAAGTTTTATTAAAAACTGGAGTCAAAGAGATGACTATGCAAAATTCATTAGAAAGATGAGAGAAAAAGAATTTGGAAACCCAGATATTAGAAAAATTGTAAAAGGATCCGGCGGAGATATTGCAGAAGGCAAACGAGCCGCGACCACCTTAGCGCGAGCCGCGGAGATGGGTGCGGATACCAAAATCAAACAAGAGATATTATCGGATTTAGATGCGGACAAATTGGAGCGTGGACCGCGATGGTGGAAAGGCGATGACGCGTATGACAATATTGAAGGACCGATGGGAGCCGATACTAGAGCAGATATGACCAAGCGTCTTAATAACAAAGTTTATCACGGTGTAATGGAAGATTTAGATGGAATCCTTGGCGAAGAAAAAAGTTATGAAGTTTTAAAAGATTTAAGTACTTTTAGTGGCAATCGAAGAGGATATAATAATGATCCTGATGCTTTTATCCAAGCGATAAAAGAAGAATTAGAATTTAGGGATGTTAAATATGATATGACGTTTTGGGAAAACTACGTCGATGAAATAATGCAACTAACAACACCGGAAGTACCGATGTTTAAATATGGAGGAATAGTATAGTGACGATTGATAAAAGAATGAGTTATGAAATGCAAGGTGGTAGTAAACCTGCAAGAAATTATTTAGGCACTCAGAAGACTGTAAGTGGTATTCCCGTTAAATGGAAGTCAGGTCCGGATGCGCCATCTACAGAACTAGCTTATATTACAAAAGCAGAAAAAGATTTATTACTTAAAAAGAATTTACACGGTTCATTGAAGAACGGACCTAACACAGGTCCAGATGGAATTATGTCTTTAGACTCTCAAGGAGATTACACTAGAGATAGAAGTCCACAAGGACGAAGTAGACAAGGCCAAGCCCAACACGATCAGCATATGAAAAGTATTTTGACCGGTCAAAAAAATATTGGTCAGACAACTAAGACAGGTCCAAAGACTAGAAAATATGCAGTACCTGAATATGTAAAAGTTAAACAAAAAGACGGAACTTATAAAAATAAATACATCGGCTCTGGTTACAAATCTTATGGCACTCCAAGTTTGTGGGGAAATTTATTTAGTAGAGGGGCTCCTGGGTATAGAGGAATAAAAGGAATGCCTGCTTTCTGGGGTAAACCTAAATTTGATTTTAAACAAGGTCCAGATGGTATGGGTTATTATTCTGATTATGAAAAATTTGGAGATACAAGAGATCCAGTGCCATTGGGAATAATGGGGCTTATTGCAAATGCAATTAACAAATTTAAAAAACCTAAAGATATGACTGAGTTTAATAAATTAGGTTTAGGTGGAACTCATCCAGCAGCTTTAGATTTTGATCCCGATGCAAAAATTCAAGATACGGCTTTTTCAAAAATCTCTAAAAATGATTTTAATCGTATGTTTAATGTAAATGATGTAGCAGAGTTAATAAATGACTCTTCAAAAGTTCCCGCAGTTGAAGGAACTACTTTTAACAATCCAATAGGTGGAGTAGATCAATATGCTAGAGAGATGGAAGCTTTAGAAAAAGCAAGAGCTGGAGACACAGTTACAGCCAGTGAATTAGGAGGAACCTTACAAGATTTTTATACTAATAAACAACCTTACACAGGTAAGATGGAAGTTTGGGATGATAATATTAATTTTAATGATAATGTCCCAATAGAAACAGATTCGATGTGGGATGATGCTTCAGCTGAAGCACCTACAAGCTTTCTAGAAAATCTTCAAAATAAGTTTGGAGCGGAGGTTATGCCGGCTGGAAATTATTCTCAAAATGCAGTAGCTCATCAATTATTTGGAGGTAATGTAAATACAGCCTTTGATGACTTAAGTTCTTTTCAACAAGGTCAAGTAATGGATGCTATTGGTGCTTATGGAACTACTTCTCTAGGAACTTTGGGAGTGAAAGACGGTGGACGTATCGGTTACGCTAACGGAGGTCTAGCTTCGCTCTTCACTAGGAGGGGATAGTGGCTCAATTAGGAGAATCAAAATATTTAGCTGAGTTAAATGCCGAAGCTCAAAAAGAGTTTGGTAAGAATTATGTAGATCTTACCGAAGACCAGAGAAAACTTATTGCTGGCCGACTAACAGGTAGACGTCAATACACACCAAGAGATCCTTCAACTAGTCCATCTGCATTAGCAGAAAAAAAACTTAAAGATTTTGTAAAAAAATTTAAAAAAGAAAAGAAAAGACTTCCCTCTAAAGCAGAAATTCAAAGAGGAACTACTTCTGATTTAAATACTATAAAGAAATATCTTAAAGAAGGTAAGGACTATCTAACTTTTAAAGAAATGAAAAAAACTCTAGATCCCCCTAGAGAGGCTGGCGATCTAACTCCCGCACAAAAAAAATGGTACGCCGCCAACAAAGATTATCTATTTTTGGATAAAAATAATAATTGGAAAAAAGGACCAGATGATTTTATGTCCTTATCTACTAATGATCGATTTAGAGTAAGACAGCAATACAACAATCGTTCTACTACAGGTCTTAATCATCCGTGGGTCAAACTTCAACAAAGAACAAAAGACTTAGAAGATATTTTAAATAAAGAACTTGTTAAAGTAGGCAAAAACGAAAACGTAGTTATAAACGCATCTAGAAAAGAGTGGCTTAAAAAAAACAAAATAACAGATTTTACAGAACAACAACTTAAAGATATTTTTGATAAATTTGGGGGAAGATTTGTTTTTCAAGGTCAAAAATTATTAGAAATTCCAGGAATGGAAACAGAAATTATTAGATTAGCTAAAACTAAAAATCCAAGACAAATTGTAGAAACTTTAATTGCTGAAAAAAAAATACCACCTCAAAATATAACTCCTGGTGAATACGGTAAAAAAGTTTCTCTTAAAGGGATTACAATAGTTTTAAATCAATTGGTCAAAGAAAAAAAAATATCAAAGATACTGGACCACGATCCTTTACAAAAGCAAAAAGATCTTTGGGTAAAAGAATATATCAAAAAATTTCCTAAAGAAGATAGTACTTGGAGAATCGCCAAAGCGATTGGTGCTAATCAAAATATAAATATGAGTAAAAATTTTGTCGAAGCGGCAATTAAAAGATTAGGGCTAACTAATACTTTTATCAACACACACGAAAAACTTCTGCCTCAAATCAAAGCTTTAGATAAAATTCTTAAAAAAAATTCTAATTACATCAAAAGTGCAACAAATCCCTCAAAAAAATTTAAATTTTTAGCTAGTGAGTATGCAAAAGCAACTAAACAGCCTTTAGTTGAGGCTACTTCACAATTAAAAAGTAGATTGGAAAGATTAGGGGCATTATATCAAGGAACGGCTAGTGATCGTTATGTGAGCAACGCATATAGAGCAATTAAAAAACCACTAGGATTCAATGATCGCTTTGCTCAAAACTTAATCGAGATAGCTAGTAGATCGAGACAAGCTTCGAGTAATAGTGCAATTGCGCGAATGTTGGGATTACCCGCTAAGCAAATTCAACTGATCGATGACATATCTGCAGCAGCACCGGGCCTAGGAGTCTCAGTAGCTGGAGATCATACAGATATTAAAGCCTTAATGAAAAGTTTTCCTAATTACAAAAAGAATTTTTTAAGAATCCAACTTATATCTAATAACTTAAATCAACATAAAAAACAATTTGATAGAAAAATACTAGCGCTGGCGGGTAAAGCCGCGAGGGGGAATCCGACAGTTAAAATAGAAGCTTTAGAAGATATGGAAGCTCTTCAAAAAGAATTTAAAAAATTAACTGGATATCGTATTGGGGGTTTTGATGTAGAAGATGGAAGACTCTTTTTAGATGAAGAAGCAATGACTCCGAGAATAAATGAATTAAAAAATCCTATAAACCAATATATAAGACAAGGGATTAGTAATTTAGAAACTACTTCGGCGCCAGACGACGCGCCGGTTAAATTTACTAATATAGTTGACAGACTTTTAAAAAATGCGGGTTCAGCAGCACAACGACTAAATATTTTTAAAGATTATCAAGGAACAAAAGCAATTCAAGGAAGTAAGTATGTGAATGCACTTGGAAAGATTCCTCGGTTTGGTCCCCTTGTTAAAGGCCTTCTAATAGGAGGAGCAGGTGTAGTTGGGATGACTACACTAGCTAATGCCGGAGAAGTAACTCAACCCAAAGTAGTTGAACCCCAAGAAACATTAAAATATAATTCAACACTCGGTTCGATTGTAAATACTAAAACAGAAGAACCCGCGGACCAGAATCAAGTTTGGGAATGGATTAAAGACAACCCAGTCAAGACTGTTGCCGGAACTTCTATAGGTTTTTCTACACAAGAAATTCCTGGAGCTTATAAAAAAGCTAGAGAGTTAGGAAGAGGCAGAACTAGATCTGCTTTAGGAATTACTGGAGCTTTAAAACCAGTTCTAACAACTTTTGGTACACCAGCAATGACGGCTTTATTCGAAGCGCCGTTTGCGGCTAAAAGATTAGAAGAAGGTGAAACAATGACTGAAGTTTTAACAGATCCGATGGGCCCGGCTTTAGGATTATCTTTAATGGAAACTTTATCGCAAAAAGCAGGAGTGGTTAGAGATGCACCCAAAAGAACAATGGCAGAAGGTTTAAGAAATTATTTTAATTTAAAAGATGTCGGTACAGCTAGACCGGGAATGACGAGTAAATTTTTAAGAATGGGAATGAGTCCAAGAATGATTGCCGGAGCATCGAGATTTTTAGGATTACCAGGACTTGCGTTATCTTTAGGACTAACAGGATACGATGCTTATAAAAATTATCAAAACCAAGAAGGTATGATATACAACTTTTTTAACAGAGATGAATAGACGAGCTTTTATACAAGGATTAATTGGTCTGGCTTCAATGCCCGCGCTTTCCAAATACATAAATGTATTTAAATTAGGCGGTGTCCGCGAAGGAATTACCAGAGCCGCAGATAATACAATGCAAAAAGGAATTGAGTTTTACGAAGCGGTTATAAAAAGAGTTATGGATGAAGGAACCGTTACAGGCGAGGCCGATAGATGGAGAACTTATAAACACCCAGACAAACCAGATATGAGTGTAGAAGTAAATCTAGGCACAGGAGATACAGCAGTATATTTTGATACTGATAGAGGAAGTAGAGCCGGAGCAGAAATTTCAACAGATATAGAAATGCCTAGAGCTGGAAAAGAATTAATAGAATCTGAAGAAGTATATCGAATGGGTGGTGATGACTATTACAAAGATATCGATGAAGAAATTACAGGTGGTGTAGGTAGCTTAGAAGAATGGATTAAAATGAAAAGAGGTTATGCAGCAGGTGGAAGAGTTGGAATGTGGGACGGTGGAAGCCTGGATTATTTGGATCTTATAGGTGATGATTTAAGTGCGGATGAATGGGAAGGAATTTTACAAGCGTTAGGTGTATATGATGAACGATTTCTAGATTATAAAAAAGGTGGAAGAGTTGGAAGATGGATGGGTGGTCCTCTTTCCGCGGGTAAAGGTACATTAAGACAAATGTTAAGACATATGTCTAAAGGTAGTTCACACGGTAAGAGTGGTGGCGAAATGTTAAAAATGGTAAATCCTAAACAGTTTTCAAGACACTTAGAAGATCCTAATCTTTTATTTATGAAAGGCTCAAATAAAGAAGGTCTTATGGCAACTGATATGGTTAAAGATATGGTAAGAAAAATAGAAGGTGAAAGAGCAATGATGATTGATGAACTTCTTAGTGCTGCGAAAAATATAAGAAAAGCAGATAAGAGTCTTAAACAATATAAACTAGAAATGATAGAAGCAATGATGGCTAAAGGTGCCGATAGAAAGACGGCAGAAAATTTAGCAGAGATGTTATCAAGAATGGTGGAAGGATCTGCCGGTAAAAAAGCTACTCCAAATATTACTGATACAGGGCTTCTAGAACTAGAAACTATTCATAAAAATTTATTAACTAAAGGTAGACCATTAAATGCAGCAGGCGGCAGAGTAGGAATGTGGAGAGGTGGTGGAATAAAAATTGGAAAAAATGTAATGAACTTATTAAGAAATAATAAAAAAATTAGAGAAGCGATAGATAATATTTTTCCAACAGGAGATTATAAATACGATGCAGAAATGGCAGTAGAGTCTTTGGTAGAATTAAACCCACAAGTTTTTGGTGGTAAACTAGCTGATGATTTAGACGATGCTTTAAGGTCTGAAATTTATGGAGCTGTAATAACTCCAATTATGCAAGATCACGCTCTACTAGCACAAATGAAAAGAGCTTCCAGACCTACAAAGACTTTAGAAGGAATTGAAAACACAGGAACCATTAATATCTCCGATCCAGCTGTGGCAGAAGAGTTTACAAGATTTATGAAAGAGACAGATCCTAAAGGGCATAGAAAAATAGAAGAAATAGTAGAGCTGACTAATTTTAATCCTAAAGGTCGTAAAAAGAACGCAGAAGGTGGGAGAATTGGTTTTAGATTGGGAGGAATTTTTAGAGGTCTAAAAGGAATTCAACTTGGTAGAGTTCAAAAAGACTTAATAAATAAATATAAAAATGAAGGAATGGAATTTATTGATGCAGTTACAAAAGGCACTGATGAAGGAGTTGAAATTGTAAATCAAAAAAAATTGAATTTTATTCAAAATAAATTAAATGAAATAAACATTAATTCGGATGAATATGTAGATTTAATAGATGAACATATAAGAATTGTAGAACCTGACTTTTATAAAGATATAAAAAGATGGGACGACACTCGTCCTGATCTTGCAGATAAAACGAGAGCTTTATTTTTTCCAGACTGGGCAGAAGCAAGATATGGAGAAGATTATCTTGATGTTTTAGATAAAAATCAAGCTCGAGCAATTCAAGAAAATATAGATCCTAATTTTAAAGAACCTTTATCATCTCAAGAGCAAATGGTTAGTGACATTGATGATATGAATAAAGCAAATATTGATGATTTTTTTGGTATTCGTAAAAAGAACGCAGAAGGCGGTATCATTAATTTGACAAATAACCCAATGACTGCTAGTAGTAAAGCAGGTGTTGAATCATTATTCGAAAGAAGATAGAATATCCCTATGGCTAATATAGATAAATCATTACCCAACATTGACCCTAACGCAATTCCAGAAGAAGCGATTATTGAGACAGAAAAAAAGGCTGAAGTTATAGATACGCCTACAGGTCCTGTTGAAATTGAAATGGATGAAACAGGAGGAGCAGAAGTTTCTTTTGATCCTACTGCAACAGAGATAGATCCCACACAAGATCATTTTGCTAATTTAGCAGAAACGATGCCGGATAATGTTTTAGAACCATTAGGTAATAAATTATTTGATCAATATACAGAATACAAAGAATCTAGAGGTGACTGGGAAGAAACTTATAGAAACGGATTAGAACTTTTAGGATTTAAATATGAAAGAAGAACAGAACCATTTCGTGGAGCTTCTGGTGTCAATCACCCGGTTCTTGCAGAAGCAGTTACGCAATTTCAAGCGCAGGCTTATAAAGAGTTACTCCCGTCTGATGGACCAGTAAGAACTCAAATTTTAGGGGATATAAATGTTCCTAAAGAAGACCAAGCCAAACGTGTTAAAGATTTTATGAATTGGCAAATTATGGATCAGATGAAAGAATATGAACCAGAATTTGACCAAATGTTATTTTACCTCCCTTTAAGCGGCTCAACTTTTAAGAAAGTTTATTATGACGACCTTTTAGGAAGAGCCGTTTCTAAATTTGTTCCAGCCGATGATTTAATTGTACCTTACTCTGCAAATTCCTTAGAAGATGCAGAAGCAATTATCCATGTAATTAAAGTTTCAGAAAATGAATTAAGAAAACAACAAGTATCTGGATTTTATAGAGATATAGAATTAGGTAAACCTCCAGTTACTGAAAATCAATTACAAGATAAAAAATTAGAGTTAGAAGGTATTAAAAAAGACGGCCAAGAAGATCAATATACTTTATTCGAAATTCATACTGATTTAGATTTAGATGGTTATGAAGATGTTGGTGAAGATGGAGAACCTACAGGAATTAAAATACCTTACATTATAACTGTTGCACAATCGACTCAAGATGTTTTATCGATTAGAAGAAACTATGCACAACAAGACCCTCTTAAAAAGAAAAAAGATTATTTTGTTCAGTTTAAATTTTTACCAGGAACTGGTTTTTATGGTTTTGGTTTAATTCATATGATTGGTGGTTTAACTAGAACTGCCACAGCAGCTTTAAGACAATTATTAGATGCAGGAACTTTAGCTAATTTACCAGCTGGATTTAAGTCTAGAGGAATTAGAGTTAGAGATGATGCACAACCATTACAACCTGGTGAGTTCAGAGATGTCGACGCTCCGGGAGGCAATATTAAAGATCAGTTTATGACTTTACCTTTCAAAGGACCAGATCAAACTTTACTTCAATTAATGGGTATTGTAGTTGATGCAGGTCAACGATTCGCGGCCATCGCTGATATGCAAGTTGGCGATATGAACCAACAAGCTGCAGTCGGTACGACAGTTGCGTTACTTGAAAGAGGCTCAAGAGTAATGTCAGCTATTCACAAAAGATTGTATGTAGGTTTAAAACAAGAATTTAAATTATTAGCAGAAGTATTTAAAACTTATCTTCCACCGGTTTATCCTTATGATGTACCAGGTGCAAGACGTGAAGTTAAAATGCAAGACTTTGATGATAGAATAGATATTCTACCAGTTGCTGATCCTAATATATTTTCTCAAACACAGAGAATATCTTTAGCGCAAAGTCAATTACAACTGGCGCAATCAAATCCTCAGATGCATAATTTATATCAAGCATATAGATCTATGTATGATGCGCTGGGTGTGAAAAATGTAAATGCAATTTTACCACCACCTCCACAACCAATACCAATGGACCCGGCATTAGAACATATTATGTCAATGTCACAAAAACCATTCCAAGCTTTTCCAGGTCAAGACCATAAAGCGCACATTGACGCGCACTTAAATTTTATGAGATTGAATATGGTACAGAATAATCCTATGGTTATGGCTGCATTACAGAAAAATATTTTAGAGCACATTAGTTTAATGGCTCAAGAACAAGTTCAAATCGAGTTTGTAGAAGAATTACAAGAATTACAAATGATCCAACAACAAATGCAACAAATGGGAGCACAGAATCCAGCTATGGGACAAGGAATGATGCAAAATCCACAGATGCAACAACAGCAACAAAGAGTTCAACAACTAACTAACCAAATTGAAGCTAGAAAAGCGCAATTAGTGGCTGAAATGCAAGAAGACTATGCTAAAGAAGAAGAAAAAATTACAGGTGAATTTGCTGGTGATCCATTATTGAAGATAAAATCCAGAGAAGTGGACTTAAGAGCAATGGAAAATGAGCGAAAAGAGGAAGAAGGTGAAGAAAGATTGAATCTTGACAAGATGAAAGCTCTAATGAATGATCAACAACACGATGAAAAGCTTGAACAGAACGAAGAACTAGCTCATTTACGTGCAGGAGTGTCTATTGCGAAACAACAAATGGCAGACCAAAGTAAAAGACACGATTTTGGTAGAAATTTTAAAAAAAAATAGGTATAATTAACACAAGGAGTAAACTATGGGAAAAGATTGGCAAAGAGGACAAACTTTTATGAATAAAGACGTTAAAACTGAAAAAGTTTTAGGTGTTGGTAAAGATGGTTACCAAGCTGGTGGCGTTAATATCACAAAAGAAGTCCCTAACATCGAAGAATCTCAAACGGTTACTGTCAGAGGCACAAAAAGAATGCGTGCTGACAAAAAACCGGTTAAAGCAACCTGGTACTAACATATGGCTTGGTTTGGTTTAGCAAAGATA